>ENA-OQHD01000263-OQHD01000263.1-human-gut-metagenome-genome-assembly--contig:-NODE-263-length-21577-cov-16.629464_pt1 | contig 21577 bp, 17 predicted proteins | sample MGYA00242560_ERZ504711 | MGnify/ENA primary metagenome ERZ504711 (study PRJEB26092, sample SAMD00036198) | human gut metagenome | host: Homo sapiens | study: EMG produced TPA metagenomics assembly of...
CGGGTACCCAACCACCACGACAGGCAATCAGGCGAGGAATGAACTGGCAATCATTGACTATAAAGAAGTAGTACAAACACGCTCTTGAGTTCTCAAACCACCACCACACCAGCCAGACGGGAAACCAACCAGAGGAAGGAACCCGCCGCGCTGAGCGGCAACAGGTGAATAACTTACACGCATGTCCGGATTCACGCAAATCAAGGCACGCAAAAACCCAAGGAATCGTTGCAATCACACGGTTCCCTCGGCGTGTCGCACAGAGCCCACTTTGCTCTGATGAGGCTAGGTTAACCCCTCAAATGTTTCTGAAAAGCATCAAATCCACTATTCGGCTGGCGTGTCGCGAGAGTTTTCAGCTTGTCGGCCCTGCGTTCATCTCTCGGCAACCACACTGCCGGCGCACAATCGGCGCATGACAGCGCTCCGTCATCGGATTTCGTTCATGAATCGCGGGTATACCTGTAGTTATGACCAAGAAGATTGCTGTATTAACCGGGGCGGGCATTTCCACGTCCGCCGGCATCCCTGATTTCCGCGGTCCGGACGGTGTGTGGACCAAGCATCCTGACCAAATGAGCGTTTACGACATCGATCTGTTCCTGCGCAACAAAGAGGACCGCGAGTACTCCTGGCGCTGGCAAAAGGAATCGCCAGTATGGAATGCGCAGCCCGGCACTGCGCATAAGGCGCTGGTCAAGCTGGAACAAGCCGGCATGCTGACGCTGCTGGCCACGCAGAACTTCGATGCGCTGCATGAGAAGGCCGGCAACAGCGACAACGTCATCGTGAACCTGCACGGCACTATCGGCACCTCGCATTGCATGAAGTGCCATCAGGAATATGCCACGGCGGACATCATGGCCCGTTTGGATGAAGAGCCCGACCCACATTGCCATCGCAAACTGAAGTATCGTGGCGATATGCCGTGCAATGGCATTATCAAAACCGATGTGGTGTATTTCGGTGAGGCGTTGCCGGACGGCGCGATGGAGAAGTCGTACAGTCTGGCCACCAAAGCCGACGAACTATGGGTAATCGGATCGACCCTTGAGGTGTACCCGGCGGCGAGCATTGTGCCGGTGGCCGCGCAGGCGGGCGTGCCCATCACCATTATGAATATGGGTCACACGCAATATGACCATCTTGCGAGCCGCTTGATTCATGAGGATATCGCCGTTGCCCTGCCGAAGTTGGTGGACGAGACGATTGCGGAGAACAAGTAGCCCTCAGCATAACGAAAGCGCCGGTGGGTGGGTTAAGCAACTGATGATTGTCGGTTAACCACCCACCGGCGCTTTTGCGCCACCTCCCGCCAGCGGGAGGTATTGGAGCACACTTCTGCGCGGCTTCCCGCCAGCGGTATTGGAATCAGTAGATGCGCTTGGGCTGGAATCCGGCTTCCCTGAGTGCCGCGAGGATGCGGTCGATGTGCTCGGGGCCGTTGGTCTCGACCGTGACGCCGAGAGACACCGCGTTGGTGTAGTGGCCGGATGCCTTGAACTGGTCGTGATCAAGCTGAATGACGTTGGCGCGCTGCTCGGCAAGCAGGGTGGCCACCTTGACGAGCTGGCCCGGAGTATCCGGCAGCTCGACCTCGAAGTTCATGATGCGGCCGCGGGCGATCATACCTTTCTGAATCACCGCACCCATGGTCACGGTGTCGATATTGCCGCCGGACATAATCGGAACCACCACGTGCGGGCCGGTGGCGGCGGCGAACTTGCGCGAACGCAGGTTCAGGTGTTCCAGCGCAGCCAGCGAAACGGCGCCGGCCGCCTCGACCACCAGCTTATGCTTCTCGAGCATGAGCAGAATCATTTCGTTGATGTCGCGCTCGGTGACGGTGACCAGATCGTCCAGGAACTCGTTAATCAGAGCGAAGGGCAGGTCGCCGGGGTGCTTGACCGCAACACCTTCGGCGGAGGTAACCACATGGTCAGCCGGAGACACACGACCCGCGGCCAGCGAGTCCTTCCAGGCCGGTGAGCCCTCCGGAATCGCACCGATTACGCGCACTTCAGGCTTGAATGTCTTGATGGCGAGCGCCACGCCGGCACCCAGGCCACCACCACCGAGCGGCACGACCACGTCAGTGACGTTCGGCACGTCTTCAAGGATCTCCAGACCGATGGTGCCTTGGCCGCAGATGACTTCGTAATCGTCGAATGGCGGCACGTAAATCATGCCTTCCTTGTCGGCGAGCTCAGCAGCGTGGGCGGCGGATTCATCGAACACATCGCCGTACAGCACCACGTCGGCACCGTAGGCCTTGGTGGCATCGACCTTCAGCGGCGGGGTGATCTGCGGCATGCAGATGGTGGCCTTCGCACCACGCTCACGGGCCGCATAGGCCACGCCCTGGGCATGGTTGCCTGCGGATGCGGTGACGATGCCACGGGCGATCTGCTCTTCGGTGAGCGATGCGATCTTGTTGTACGCGCCGCGAATCTTGAAGGAACCGGTGACCTGCAGGTTTTCCGGCTTCAGGAGAATCTCATGACCGGTCATCTCGCTCAATACCGGCGAAGGGATAATTTCCGTATGACGGGCAGTCCCTTTGAGACGTTTGGCGGCCAGCTTCAGTTCGGCTGCATGATCACGCTGCAGCGCCTTCAAAACATCCTTTTGTTCCATAGCTTTCCATTGTAAGCACCACAATGCCGAGAGACACCGGCTATCTCGCTTCACAGAGGTACATTCGGCCTCTTGCAGACAGCTATCTGCTTTTCACAGGGGGTTACCGAGCATCGCAAAAGCCCCTGGGTATAAGCCTTGATTTTTCCAACGCTTATACTCGGGGGTTTTGACGTTACGGTACCTCTTTCAAGGCGGATAGCATTTTCGCAATAGCCCTGAAGTATCTCTGTGAACGGAGAAAGGTACTCAATCCGCTACAATCGCTCCAATCGCTACAGCTGAATGACGGCGGCCTCCCAAGGATCGAGCTCACGGTTGGCGAGGGAGGCCACGGCGTGCGGGGCATCATACGTGCTGATTACCACGTTCGACTCGGTGATTCCGGCGGCGGCCAGTTCGGCGGTTTCGCGCGGTAGATCAACGGTTCGGCCGGACATGTTGACCACGACCAGCAGCTTCTCATCGCCGAGGGTGCGGGTGAAGGCGTAGACATGCGCGTCATCCGCATCGAGCAGATGCCAGTCGCCGGCCGCCACGACAGGCATGTCGTGGCGCAGCGCGATGAGCTGCTTGTAGAAGGCATATACCGAATCCGGATCGTCGAATTCGCCGGCCGCGTTGATCGCCGCATGGTTGGGATTGACGGAGATCCATGGCTCCTTAGCGGCATCCGGCGCAGTGAAACCGGCATAGACAGAGCCGTCCCATTGCATCGGGGTACGCGAATTATCACGACCGCGCGCGGCGATACCCGCCAACATCGATTCGGGTGACTGCACTTTGGCTTCCTCAACCCTTTGACGGTAAGCGTTCAGGGACTCGAGGTCACGGTACTGGTCTAGGCGCGTGAAGTGGGCGTCGGTCATGCCTAGCTCTTCGCCCTGATATATGTACGGGGTGCCGCGATGCATGTGCAGCATCAGGCCAAGTGCCTTGGCCGAACGCACACGAGATTCCTCCGAGGAGTCATCACCCCAACGAGAAACGACGCGAGGCTGGTCGTGGTTACCAGTAAACAGGCTTGCCCAGCCTGCATTCTTCACGGCCGCTTGATAACCGGCCATAATGCTCTTGAGCTTCGGCAGGTCAAGTGGCAGTGGCTTCCATTTGACGCCTTCGCAGTCAAAATCAACGTGCTCGAATAGGAAGAGCATGTCCAGCTCGCCGTTGGCGGGGTCGGTGATGTATTCGTTGCGCTGTGCGGTAACGCCGGGAGCCTCGCCCACGGTGAGGAAGCCCTCACGGCCTTCGAACACTTCACGGCGCATTTCGGCCAGGAATTCGTCTTGGCGAGGGCCGTCCGCGCAGAACGGATTCGGGTTGGAATAGCCTTCCTCACCCACGGGCAGATCGTCCAGCTCGGAACCGTACTCGCCGGGCAGCTTGCCAGACAGGTCCGTGCGCTTGGAAATCAGCGTAATCACATCCATGCGGAAACCGTCAACGCCGCGGTCAAGCCACCAGTTCATCATGTCGTATACCGCGCGGCGCACAGCCGGATTTTCCCAGTTGAGGTCCGGCTGCTTCTTCGAGAACTGATGCAGGAAGTATTCGCCACGCTCAGGGCAATACTCCCATGCAGAACCGCCAAGTAGGAGCCCCACTGGTTGGGCTCGGCACCGGGCTCGCCGGCAGTGGTGCCGGGACGGGCGGGACGCCACCAATACCAGTCGGCGTGCTCATCATCCTTGTTTTTTGGGACGCTTCAAACCAGGCGTGTTCATCGGAAGTGTGATTGACAACAAGATCCATCACGATCTTGAGCCCGCGCTTGTGGGCCTCGGCCAGCAGCTCATCCATGTCGTCGAGTGTGCCGAACAGAGGATCAATGTCCTGATAGTCGGAAATATCGTAGCCATTATCGTCTTGCGGAGACTTGTATACCGGGGATAGCCACAGCACATCCACGCCGAGGTCGGCCAGATAGTCGAGCCGTGACGTAATGCCCTTGAGATCGCCGAGGCCGTCGCCGTTGGTGTCTTGGAAGGAACGCGGGTAAATCTGGTAAACGACCGCATTGGACCACCACGGATTTGGGGTGGCACCGTTGGTGCGGATGGAATCTGGAATTACTGTGCGTTGTGAAGTGGTCATCGTTGGCTCCTCCATTATTTATGGTCTACATTGCCTGTTGCTCATAGTCTAAAAAGCGCTGAATTACATTTCCATTGGGGAACTGCGTTGGTGTGCCGGAAACAAAAACTGCAAAGAGCCGGAAGGCACTGCTACGGCTCAATTCTCATAAGCTGCACATGCTATTTAGCAACATATGGGCCCTTTCGCTGTTTGTGGTGGGTGACTGTGCCGTGGGGTTGATGTTGGTCGGGTAGGTTGGAGGCATGGATGCCTCTCACCTGTTCACCGCCGCGCTTCGGCTGCGGTCGCCTTGGAGGGTCGGGTCTGCGGACTTCCGTGACGCCGACGGCGACGGGCGGGAGCCGCACATCACGATCGGCTTCGAGCCCGGCAGAGGGTTCATGCTCCTGTTCGAGGCGTGGGTGTGGCTATATCGCCTGTGCTCGTGGATGATGCACTCGAGGCTCGAACCTATGAAGGAGCTCGCCCGCTTGTTCCGCCGCCACTTCGCCACCATAATCTACCTGACCTGCGGCAGCTCACATATTAACGGTTCTTCTGATTGCGACGCGCAAGAGCAACTTCGGGCGCGCTTGGATTGTCTGCTTGAACCCACTGGTGCGGGGATAGATGATTTAGTTGACACGCCTGCGGGAATCTGGTGGGGATTTCGCTGGCACACCGGATTTCAAGCAAACCCCGCCTCGGGAACCGCTCCGGACTTCGGCGTTGGCCCGGTTCGTATGTCAATCGATTGCCGTCTGAACCGGGACAGAATCCGCTGTCCCGGTTCGCGATTTTTGTCCTTTTTTACAAACAGGGACAAGCCAATCTCCGCAGGTCATATGCTCCGTAATACGAAAATCGGCGGAATAGAGCCGATCCCGGAATCAACATGTTGTCCCGGTTTTCACATAAAACGATTGACATTCATACCGGGACAATGAAAATTGTCCCGGTTCGTGAAAATCGCCCGAAACCGCGAACCGGGACAGCGGATTCTGTCCCGGTTCGCGCGTCAAACGGTTGATATGTGGACCGGGACAAGCCAGTGGCACGGCGACACAGCAGATGCGCTCAATTGCACCGTAAGCCGTACGGTTTCGTCACATTTTTCATTCGCACAACGAGCAAAACCACATGACCTTTGTGCGCCACCGCCACATCAACCGACCGTCGCCTTTATTGTGGCGGTTTCCAGTATGGCAACAGGACAGAAGAGCCTCCTCCGGTGAGAGCCGGAGGAGGCTTGGGTGGAAGCGGACCTTTACTTCACAGAGTCCTGCAATTCAGGACTGGCCTACGGCCAGACCCAACATGACCTCGCGAGTACGCGACCTATCCGGCCGCCCGGGCCGGGAAACAGCCCACGGGGCTGTTTCCTTAATCGGCTCGTCTCGCTCGACGCGGTGAAGTAAAGCAGCGCCTGCGCTGTTTTACTTCACCGCTCCCCTCATCACACCACCGACGACCCACTTTTGGGCGAAGATGTAGACGATGAGGATCGGGGCCATGGCCATCAGGTAGCTGGAGAAGGCCATCGGGTAGTTGGTGGCGAACTGCGAGCTGAAGACGTACTGGGCGAGCGGGATGGTCTGGTTCGACTGATCGGTCAGAATGATCAACGGCAGGAGGAAGTCGTTCCAGGCCCACAGCGCGGTCAGGATGGCGATGGTGGCGTTAATCGGGCTCATCAGCGGGAAGATGATGGTCCAGAAGATGCGCCAGGTGGATGCGCCATCGATGCGGGCAGCTTCTTCCAGCGATACCGGAATCGAACGGATGAAGCCGGTGGCGATGAACAGGTTCGTGCCCAGGCCGAGCACCGTGTACAGAATGATCAGGCCGACCTGGTTGTCCAGGTGCAGAGAGCCCATCTGCTTCGCAATCGGCAGCATGACGACCGGGAACGGCACGAACATGGCGGCGATGAAGAAGTAGTACAGGAAGCGGAAGAAGCGCTTGTCCATGTTGCGGGCCACGGCGTAGGCCACGAAGGTGTTGGTCAGCAGGGTGAGCACCACGGCGGCCACCGTGATGATCGCGGAGTTGAGCGCGGCCTTCGGGTAGTTGACCTTGGCGGAGGCGTCGGCGAAGTTATGCCACTGCCACGAGGTGGGCAGGGCGAAAGTGCCGGCTTCGGCCGGGGTCTTCAGCGCGGTGACGATGGTGAAGTAGAGCGGGATCAGAATGGTCAGGCTCAGCACGGCCACGGCGGCGGTCAGCCACCAGTTGATCTTGTGGTCCCTGCGGAACTTGGCGGGCTTGCCGGACTTGGACGGGGTAACTGTTGCAGTAGTCATTTCTTATCCTCCCCTAAATCAGATCTGTTCCTGGCTGCGGGAGATGCGCAGCTGTACGAAGGCGATGATCGCCAGCACGATGAAGAAGAGCACGGCGTTTGCGGTCTGGTAGGCGTACTCGCCACCGGTCAGGCCACCCTTCCAGATGAGGTAGGTGACGGTTTCGGTGGAGGAGTTCGGACCGCCCTCGGTCAAGGCGACGACCTGATCGAAGGTGCCGAGCGCGTTCTTCATGGACAGCACGAGGTTGATGGTGAAGAACGGTCCGATCAGCGGGAATGTGATCTTCCAGAACTTCTGCCAGGCGTTGACGCCGTCGATGGCGGCGGCCTCGTAGATTTCGTCGTCGATGGTCTGCAGGCCGGCGAGGTAGATGAGTACCGAGTAGGCGATGCCCTGCCAGACGGCGAGGAAGACGATTGGGATCCAGCTGAGTTGCTCATTGGTCAACAGCGAGGTGGACAGCCACTTGATGCCCAGCGCCTTGCCGAGCTCGGGCAGCGGGTTCATGAAGATGTACTTGAACACGTAGCCGATGACCAGCACGGAGAGGGTGTAGGGGATGAAGAAGATGGCTCGGAAGCCATTCTTGAAGGCGATCTTCGAGTTCAGCAGCACCGACAGGAACAGGGCGATCACATTAATCAGCACCGTGATGAGAATGGCGATGAGGAACGTGAACAGGTAGGCATGGCCCACTCGGTTGTCCTGGAAGAGGGCGATGTAGTTCTTCAGTCCGATGAACTTGTAATCGCCGTAGCCCTGCGAGTTGGTGAAGGAATACTTTACGCCATCAAGAAATGGCAGGTACAGGAAGAAGGCGAAGATGATGGCCGCCGGAACCACCATCCAGTAGTAGGCGGGGTCCACTTTGCGGGTGGAGAAGGCGGAGACCTTCTTCTTGGCGGGTTTCTTGGCAGCGGTCTTGGTTGCGGTTGCGTGTGACATGATGTTCTCCTCTCCTACCGATCACTCGAAGGTCCTGGCTTGGACCTTGTCCCATTCGGTCTGCATCTGGTTCAGGAAACGGTCGGTGTTGCCGGAGGTCACCATGGTCTGCAGGTAGCCGCCGATGTTGATGGACGAAGGAATGTAGTGGTCGCAGAAGTCGGCCAGTCGGTTTTCCTCGAAGAACGGGCGCACGGTTTCCAGCGCATCGTTGCCGAAGTAGGTGTCCTTCAGCGGCGTGATGGCGGACTGGGCGTCGGCGTAGGCGTCAAGCTGATCCTTCTGCATGAGGAATTCGACGAGCTTCATCGCTTCCTTGGGGTGCTTGGTGTTCGCACCGATGGTGAGCATCACGTCGTCGCCGGCGGTGAGGATCTGCTCGCTGGCGTCATCGGTGGCCGGCATCTGGGCGAAACCAAGTTCGATATCGGGGTTGATCAGCAGGATCTGCGGGATGGCGTAGGTGCCGAGCGGGATGATCGCGGCCTTGCCTTGGGCGAAGTTCTGCGTGCCCTGCTGGTAGGTGACGCCGGTGTCCGCAGTGGAGTAGGTGAAGAGCTCGGATTCCTTCTCGACTGAGGTCTTCCACAGTTCCTGGAACGTGGTCTTGCCTTGCTTGAGCTCGGTGTACTTCGATTCGGGAACCAGCGTGCCGGCCAGGGAGGCGAGCGGTGCCTGGGTGGTCCAGGCGTCGGCCACGGAACCCTGCAGCGGGTTGATGCCGGCGTCCTTGAAGGTGTTGAGCATATCGGTGAACTCGCTCCAGGTGGTCGGCGGGTTCTCCGGGTCAAGGCCAACCTTGCGGAACAGAGCCTTGTTGTAGATGTAGCCGGAGGCGTTACCCGCGAAGGGCAGGCCGTACAGGCGCTTCTTGGAGGAATCGGTGGTCTGCACCAGATTCTTGGCGATCTGCACCATGCCGGGGTTGAGGGTGTCCACGATGGGTTCGTCGGTGAAGTCGTAGAACACACCGGAGGCGGCGAAGTTGCCGAAGCTGATGTCGCCGTTGAAGGTGATCACGTCCGGCACACGATTCTTGACGAAACGGGTGCGCAGATCGGTCTGGGCGTTGGCGGAGTTGTTGATGTTGACCTTGATGGTCGGGTTCTGTTTCTCAAAGTCGGCGACCATGGACTTGAACTGGTCGGCGGCCTCGGACTTGAACTGGAAGAAATCCAGCGTGACGGTGCCTGCGGTGCTGGAGCCGCAGCCTGCCAGGCCGAAGCCGACGGCGATCGCGCACACCACGGCGGCGGTGCGCACGGCCAGACGCTTCAGTCTAGGCGTTGCATGTGGGGAATCGGACAGCATAATTGTTGACTCCTTTATCTTTCTTTTCCTCCGGCTTCGGTGCCGGCGGTTCTTCCACTTTCTAAGGTAACAGTTCGGCCATTTCATTCCCAGCGCCAGCGAGCCCACTTGCGCAAGCAACAAAAAGCGCGGTATTTTGTGATTAACGCAATAAATACAGCGAGGGGGGCTTGCATGTCTGATGCCAACGCGATTCCACAGTGGTTTTCCGGATCCGAGCATACGCATCGCGTGGCGGCGGCAATTGCCCAATACGGGCCGATAGCCCGCACTACGTTGGCACAGATGCTGGGACTGAGCCAAGGGGCCTTGTCCCGCATCACCAGCGATCTGATCTACGCCGGGGTGATCGAGGAGCTTCCGGCCGAGGCCGGCCCGTCAGGCAAGCTGCCCGAGCGATTCACGCCAAGGGAAAGTTCGGATCGTCGCGGACGCCCGCAGACTTCGCTGGTGTTGTGTTCGAACGCACGCACCTTCATTGGTGTCAAGGTTCATGGGATGTCGATTGTGGCCGCTGCGGTGAACGCGCATGGCGAGGTGGTGTCCGGCCGGCACGAGGTGCCGATCGGGGCGGATCAATCGGCTGAGTATGTGGTGTCGGCCATCACGCGGCTGGTGCGCGAATGTTCCGCCGATATCGCCTCTTCCGGACTACCCTCCCCCACTGCGGTGGGCGTTGCGGTAGGTGGGCATGTGGTCGACGATTCGATTGTGACGTTCGCGCCGTTCCTGCATTGGGACGGGGCCACGGACTTGGGGACGATGGCCACAGAGGCGACCGGCCTGCCGTGCGGGGTGTTCAATGATATCGATTCTCTGCTGGTGGATGCCTCCTGGTTCGGGCCGGGTGTCGGCGTGGATATGTTCGCCGTGGTGACCATCGGTGTGGGTGTTGGTTATTCGCTGGCCGTGAACGGCAAGCCAGTACAGTACCCGGATAAGAGCTATGGTCTGGTGGGCCACGTGCTTATCGATCCGGAGGGGCCGCGCTGCACCAGCGGACATATCGGCTGTTCACAATGCTTGACTGACGATTCGATCGCCGAACAGTACTCTGCGATTGTGGGTCGCGCGGTCAGTTTTGAGGACTTTGCGCGCGATGCCAAGGGACGCGTGCCGCAGGCCACGCAGTTGGTGAACCGGACGTGTTTCCGGTTGGGATCGCTGGTGGCTACGGTGGCGAACATCGCGATGCCCGGGCATGTGCTGATTGCCGGGGAGTCCGCGTTTTTGGCCAAGCTCGGCACCGATTCGCTACGTGACGGCATTCGTTTCTACCGTCACAGCCAGACCCAGCCGGTCAAGTTCACGATTATGAACCACGACTGGCAGCTCTGGGCCAAAGCCGCCGCCAGTCGCGTGATTGTGAAGCATATTGGGTAGGCCGTTCTTGGCTCCCCTCAGAGAGGGGAGCCAAGAACGTTGCTTCGCCACAGTTACTCCGCCACGACCAGCAATTACGGACTTGCCTATCGGCAAGGCTCAATCCCACCTTCGCTCAGCTGTCGCTTCGCTCAGGCCGTGGCTACTGACAGCCTACTAGGCTGTCAGCTTAACGCCACAGCCTTGAGCAATACTGCCTGCTGGGGGTGGAGGGACGGGGGACGAATGCCGTAGCGCTGCAGGGCTTCGCCGGTCAGGACTACGCCTTCCTCGTTCCACCAGCCGAGAGTGCTCTGGCCGTTGGTCAGACCGGTCAAATCCAAGCTCGGGTCAAGCGGGCTGACACGGTAGGTGCGCTCGGGGTCAAGTCCGGGCAGATGCACGGGCGCGGCCGGATAGGTCTGGCTGGTGGTCAGCTGGGTGAAGCGGTAGATGGCGGCGTCACGGTTCGGCATCACCATGCCATCCAAGCGCACGGCCGGATCGTTGGAGTCGGCGTGCACGCAGGTGTCGATGGCGAACCAGTCGCGGTGCTTCTTGAATTCGGCCACCCACACGGCCAGCTTGGCGAGCGCCTCGTCCGGCTCCTTCAACAGGTTCCATTCGATGCCCATGTGGCCGAAGAACGCCATGGCCATGCGCAGTTCCTGGCTGGTGGCACGCTGGGTGGAGTGCGCGGGACTGGCACCCACGTGCTCGCCCATCATCGCCGGCGGCACCAGCAGCGAGGTGTAGCGCTGGATGTCCGCGCGCTCAACCGGGTCCACGCAGTCGGAGACCCAGATACGATCGGCGTGCTCCAGGATGCCAAGATCCACGCGGCCGCCACCAGAGGAGCAGCTTTCGATCTCAAGGCCCGGATGCGCGGTCTTGAGGCCCTTGAAGATGTTGTAGACGGCAAGGGTCTGCGCGTGCACGGCCGGGCGGCCGGAGCGGCGGGAACCGGGCTCGGTGACGAGCTTGTTGTGGTCCCACTTGATGTAGTCGATACCAAGCTCGCCGACAAGCTGGTCCATGCAGCCATAGATGTAGTCGAACGCATCCGGATTGGTCAGATCGAGCACCTGCTGAGTGCGGCCCTGCAGCGGCAGTCGGCCAGCGGTGGGCGAGAGAATCCAATCAGGGTGGTTACGGGCCACATCGGAATCGGGGTTGACCATTTCCGGCTCGAACCACAAGCCGAATTCCATACCCTTGGCGTGCACGTAGTCGGCGAGCGCCTTCAGGGACTTCGGGCCATCGGGCCAGACGTCCTGCGCAATCTGCCAGTCACCGAGGCCGGAGGTGTCGTCGCGGCGGGAGCCGAACCAGCCGTCGTCCACCACGAATCGTTCCACGCCGGAGTCGGCGGCCTTGTCGGCGAGTGCCTTCAGCGTATCGAAGTTGTGGTCGAAGTACACGGCTTCCCATGTGTTGAGGATCACCGGACGGCCGTGCGAGAACAGGCGCGGGTGCAGGGAGCGCACGTAGGAGTGGAATCGGGCGGCGATCTCATTGAGGCCATCGCCATAGGAGCCGAACAGCCACGGGGTGTCGTAGGAGTTCTGGCCTTCGCCAGGGCCAGCGAGCGTCACTTCGCCGCCGAACAGGAGTTCGCCGCCGCCGATCACGCCGGTTGTGTAGGGCAGACGTTCGGCGGACAGCACGGAGTTGCCGCTCCAGCCCACGTGCACCGAATAGGCGTCGCCATGCTCGAAGCTGAAACCGGGCACGCCGGCGGTCAGGAGCAGGGATGCGTCGAAGTCAGGGCGGCCGGCGAGCTGCGGCTTTTCGAAACGGCCGACGGTCAGCGGCTGGCGCTGCGGACTGCGTTCACGTAGATGGTGACCGGTGGTGGTGAGGATTTCGCCGGCGGATTCGGGCAGCGGGAAGCCGAGCTCGATCTTGCCGATCTCGAGCGGGGCTCCGGCGTCTGCACCGAACAGGTTGGTTACGGTGGCCTTCTGACGGACCAGGCCGCCGGGGAGCAGTTCGAGGTGCCATTCGACTTCCACGCCCTGCTCCTCATCGCGCGCGGTGACTATGACGCCGGGCACGCGGACCGGACCGGTGGCACGGGCATGGCCGGCCACATCGGTGTAGCTTTCGCCGGACACGGCATCGAGGGTGGCTTCCAGCACGCCGCCGGCCTTGATATTGGTCACGGTGAACTTGGGGAAGAGCTCGACGCCGGCGCGGCGCAGCACCACGCGCTGCTCGCCGATCCAGCTTTCGGCCTGGGTGGGCAGGATAGACGGCCAGGCGGTGTCGTCGAGCGCGCCGGACACGCGCTGCGGCTTCAGGGCGTCATAGGCGGCCAGCAGGGTGTCGGGCTTGGCCAGCGGGCGGCCCCAGTGGACGATGTGCGGCAGGTCGCTGCCGGCAAACACCAGACCGATCGCCACATTGGCGGCGGGCTGGGTCAGGTAGACGGCGGTGAGTGCGGTGCCGTCAGCGGCGGCGCCGGTGAAAGTGGAGGTGTTCTCGGCCATATTGTCTCCTTCGACGTGTGTGGATTTGCATTGCACTACTGGTTTCGATGGTAGAAGAAATGGAATATGTTGCCTTGGTGCCGCGTGTTGGTTGCGTGAGGTAAGTAATGCGTCCGTGTCTATCGCCGCTGGGCGAAGAAATCAGTCAGGATGGACTGACACTCGCCTTCCAGCACGCCGCCGTGCACTTCAGGACTATGGCCGATATGCGGATCGCGCGGAATATCCCAAATCGAACCGCATGCACCGAGCTTGGGATCCCAGGCACCGAACGCGATGGTGCCGATATGGGTCTGGATGCAGGCACCCGCGCACATCGGGCACGGCTCAAGTGTGACGGCCAGCGTGCAATCGGCGAGATTCCAAGCGCCCAAGGCTTGGGCCGCCTGACGCATGGCGATGATTTCGGCGTGGGCAAGCGGGTCACCATCAGCCTCACGCGTGTTGTATCCGCGCCCGACAATCTGGCCGGCCGCATCCAGCACCACCGCACCAACCGGTACGTCACCAGCGGCTGCAGCCTGACCGGCCAGTTCCAGTGCGCGGCGCATCGCCTCGTCATATTCCATACCAACGAGTGTATGCCTTTTCTCATATCGTCTCATGATGTGCATAATCGGCCGCAAGCTTAACGTTTTCTTCATGGTTCCCATATACTTTTGGTGGAGAAAAATTTAAGGGAGAAGGCGGCAACATGGCGGTATTTGAGCTCATCCTATGCATCATTGCGGCGGTGGTGGTGAGCTCGTTTGTCAGTCGCTTCGTGCCCAAAGTCTCCACGCCGCTGGTCCAGATTGTGCTGGGCGTGCTGGTTACGTATCTGCCGTTTTTCCCGGATGCAACGCTCGACCCGGAACTGTTCATGGTGCTGTTTATCGCGCCATTGCTGTATTTGGAAGCCCACGAAATCGATAAGTCGGCGTTGCTGAAAACGCTGGATCTGAGCCTATCGCTGGCTATCGGACTGGCTATCGTCACGATGGCGGCGGTCGGATTCACTTTGCATGCCGTCTGGCCGTCCATCACCTTAGCCTCAGCCTTAGCACTCGGCGCGGCACTCGGCCCGACCGATGCGGTGGCCGTCAGCTCCCTCGGTAAAGAAGCCTCGCTGACGCAGCGTCAGCGCAGCGTGCTGAAAGGCGAATCACTCTTCAATGACGCTTCCGGCATCGTCGGCTTCCAGTTCGCTCTGGCCGCCGCCTTCACTGGAGAATTCGCCGTGGGGCAGGCCGCCGGCGAATTCGTGATCTCCTTCTTTGGCGGCACCTTATTTGGCCTGGTGATAGCAGCAGCGGCCAACTGGCTATTCGAGACCGTGCGATCCCTCGGCTGGGAAACCACTACCACACGTATTCTGATGGAACTGTTCCTGCCCTTCCTGCTGTATTTGGGCGCGGAGGAATTCAATGTGTCCGGCATTCTGTCGGTGGTGGCCGCTGGCCTGTTCATCCGATTCGACCGCACCGGCGTGGGGCCGAATGTGGCACGCACGAATATCGTTTCCACTTCAGTATGGGGTGTGCTGAGTTTCTCGCTCAACGGTGCGGTGTTCATTCTTCTGGGCATGCAGCTGCCGCGCGCCATGATGGCCAGCTGGTCTGACCCGTATATCAGCAATACCGCGCTGATCGGCATTATTCTGCTGGTCACTCTGGTGGTAATCGCGCTTCGATTCTTCTGGATTGCGGCCATGCTGCGCGTTGCGCGAGATACAATCTCCGGCCAGCGCCGCAAAATGACACCCGAACGCTGGCGCTCGGCCGCAGTGATGACCTTTGGCGGCCCCAAGGGAACCATCACGCTGTCATTGATGTTCACCATCCCGTATTACATTGCCGGCGGCGCGCCGTTCCCGATGCGTGACGAGCTGATTTTCATTGCGTCAGGCGTGATTATCGCGACCTTGCTGCTGGCCAACTTCCTGTTACCGCTATTGGCCCCGAACCGTGGCAAGGATCCCAGCGCGGAAATAATTCCGGTGACCATCGATGTGTTACGCGCCACGGTGGAGGAATTGACCGGACGCATCACGCCAGAGAATCGTCGTGCGATTCTGATGGTAATCGACCAGTACACCAAGCGCATCGGGCGATTGCAGCAGCGCATCGGCGATACCGATCCCCAGGGATTCGAGCAATTGCAGATCGAAGCGCTGCATTGGGAAAAGGAATTCGTGCGCGACCGGCTTGCCGACACCAAAGCACATCCGGCGGCGGATACGGCCACGCAAGAGCTGAACGTCGAAACCTGCGAGCGCATGCTTGACCAGATTATGAATACGCTGCGTCACACTTCCACTGATCCGACTTCGGGGCACGCGGTATCGCAGATTCGCGGTCGCGTACGCATGTTCCAGCGGCAGATGAGCAATTACGCCAAACGCACGGTGTCCAAGATTCGCCACACCACACCATTGGTGAGCGAGGACCAGATTTTCGCGCGCACCCGCGAACTGCAGGTCGAGGCGATTCATCATGTTATCGGCCGGCTTATTGACGAGATGGGCCAGGATACGTACAACACCGAGCATTGTTCGGCACTGTTGCTGGATTATCGTCGTGCCGAGGCTTCATTGCAGGCACGTCCGACCATGAGCGGCACTACGGAAACCATCACGCAGGTCGAGGACGTAAAGCGCGAGAGCTACGGTATCGAACTCGGTATGATTCAGGACATGTACGAAGCCGGCGACATCAACCGAGCCCAAGCCCGCTCCCTGAGGCGCAACATCTACGTTATGCAAGTGGACGCTGATTCCGGCATCTAGTTTCCTTGGCTCCCTTCTCTGAGGGGAGCCAAGTTGGGGATTGCTATTTCCGTATGATTCTCTTCAGTATGTGCAGTAGTGCTTGCAGTGCTCACTTCGCTCATGGGAGAACAGTCTATGACCGAGTCAGCCACAAGCGCCCTCGATGTCCGATTGCTGCGACGGCCGCGCCAATTCCAGTAATGGCGGCTGACTACAGCACGCCAGAAGTAATGTCGTTGTCAAGTAGCCACTGGCGTAAATCGGCGAACTCCTCAAGACTCACATTGTGATCCAGACCGTGGTAGCTCTTGGTTTTCAGCCACGTATGCTCTTCCAGCCAAGCGGCGGTGGCGAACAGTTCGTATTTTGGGATTACGCCATCGTTCTTGCCGTACGTATAGAACACGGGGATATCGTAATCGGCCAGGCGAGAGTCGGCGGGGGCCGTGCCGGGCACCTGACCGGGTGCGTTGAAGCCGGACAGGGAGACGACGGCCCGGTACCGCTCGGGATTGATACGCAACAAATGCACGGCGACCAGCCCACCTTGCGAAAACCCAAGCGGCACCACGTCACGGTCGGCGGGAATGTTGTCGGCCACCCATCGGTCGACTGCTGTGGCGGCGGCATACGCGTCGTAGTCACGATCATCGCCGATAGGCAGGGCATCGTGAAACCACGCGTAGTTGCCGGGGTCGGGACTGCCTTCACGGGCCGGCGCGAGTGTCAGCGGCCCGCGCAGTGCCACGAAGTCGTTATATGGAGCGATGAGGCGCATGATGTCCGCCATGTCTTCTTCGCTGGATCCCCATCCATGCAGGCACAGGAACAGCGGATGCGTGGCATGCTGGTCGAAGCCGCCGCGCGAGGTGACGCTGTGTTCCACGGTGAGTGGCTCGCCAAAACGTCCGGGCACAGTGGTGGATTCGCGGCCGATCAGAGGCTGGCTGGCATTCGCTTCTTTGCTCATACCATTCCAATATAGAGGTCTTGCGCGCTGTGCGGAAAACGATGGACCATGATTTCAATCATATTGGGTAATCCGCGCCGAATCGCCTTGGGACTTTTCAAGGGATACCGGCAATCTGTCAGGCGTTACCGCTGTCTGCGGTATCTGCGGCTGCGGTGATTGTCTCAAGTTCGCCGCCCCACTGCTGCTGCAGTGCGGTCATCTTGCTGGCCTCGCCGAACACCATCCAGCGTTTGCCGTTCAGCAATCGCCAATCACCTTTCGTTTGCTCATTATCAGCGTATTGGCTCAGCAGTTCGGAAATCTTGCTTTCGATAGGTGCCCGGCTGATGGCTGCGGACGATTCCGATTCAAAGGATACGAAGGCCACTCTCGGATCAGTGCACATCTGTACGGTGGTGATGCCCGGCAAACCGCCCGTATCAAGCCCCTGCCATCCTTCTTTGCACGCGCCGGCAGCTTGTTCGATGCCTTGCTCCATCTGTGCGGTATCTTCGACGGGTGCCTTGTCGTTCGACTGCTGAATCAGTCCTTCCGGGAACAATACGCCCACGGCCACGCCGATAACCAAGCAAACTATGGCGCACACCAGTGCGATGATGCCGCCCGCGCCCACTCCCCCGTGAGTGGCGTACCGAGGCATGGTGACTCGCGCAGCGATGACCAGAATCAGGGTGATGCCGATAAGCACCGCCGCCATCAACGCAATGTATCGTCCTGGCACTGCCGTCATAAAGGAAATGGCGTAAGGCGCGATCTCATGAACCGCCGAGATGGCCGATACCACGACGGCTAGCAGTCCGCTGACAACGGCAAGTCTGCGGCACAATATCGACGTTGGGCTGCTGGCTTTTGTAGCGGCGAATCGCCGGCCGGCATCCCGTCTGGATGGGCGTCGATTCTGTGCACGACGTGAGCTGCGCGAATCGTCATACTGACCATCGCCGAAGAAATCGTAGTCCTCATCGTTGCGGGCCATCGGTGCCCCCTTCCTGCCGATTACACAGCTAGTGTACCGCTATGGCTTGGGAATGGCGGTCATTCGGGGGAATGATTCAGGGCACAAAAAGAACCCCGGCGGTTGCCCGCCGGGGAGAGAAAGGAGAGAGAAGAAGAAAGGGGGTTCAATTGTCGGGAACTGCTGCGGCTCCTGATCAGCTTTCCGCTGACATCTTTTATATAACCACTGCTTTCTGGGTCTACCTCTAAGTTTCTCTGAGAAAAACCTGAGAATACTTGCGATTGATGGACCGCGGAAGCGTGAGGAGCCTCTCACGTTTCCGCCCAAGGCGCTAGACTTGAAGGCAGTATTTATTTGCCCAAGGAGTTTTTCACATGCTGCTGTCCGACCGCGACATTCTCGCCGCACAGTCCGCAGGTCATATCTCACTTGATCCGTGGACCCCCGAAATGGTGCAGCCCGCTTCCATCGACGTGCGATTGGATCGGTACTTCCGTTTGTTCAATAACCACGCCTACACCTATGTCGATCCGGCGGAAAACCAAGGCGCGCTCACCGAACAGTTCGAGGTGGCTCCCGACGAACCGTGGATTTTGCACCCCGGCGAGTTCGCACTGGGTTCCACGTGGGAATACGTCAAGTTGGACCCGTCCATTGCTGCCCGTCTGGAAGGCAAGAGCTCACTGGGCCGATTGGGGATTCTCACCCATTCGACTGCGGGCTTCATTGACCCCGGTTTCGAGGGGCATATTACGCTTGAGCTGTCTAATGTGTCGACGTTGCCGGTCAAACTATGGCCTGGCATGAAAATCGGCCAGATGTGCTTCTTCCAGCTGAGCTCGCCCGCTGAGCACCCTTATGGCTCCAAGGGCACCGGCTCGCATTATCAGGGCCAGCGGGGTCCGACGCCGAGCCGTTCCTACGAGAATTTCTACCGCGCGCACATCGACGACTGAGCGTTGCGACGTACCATTCGGCCGGCGGATGCCGGCCATTTGCTTAATCCCAAGGAGATGTCATGACCAACAGTGATGGCGGGTTCCAGTTCGACTTCCAGCAGCCCGAAAAGCCGGTCAGGCCAACGGTTCCTCCGATTCCCGGGCAAGAGACAGCAGCATATAGCACAGAACCCACGGCACAAGCCACACCGGCTCTGCAGTTCCCGCAGTCTGTGCAGTCTGCGCAGCCCACACAGCCCACACAGTTTGTGCAGCCCGCGCAAGTAGCGTATGCCTCACAACCCACGCAAGCTGTGCCGACCGTACAAGCCGCTCAGCCGACGCAGCCCATCGATCCGGCCATGACGCAACCGTTCTCGCCGCAATTCCTAGCTGCGGTTGCCGCACAAGCACCACAGCCGGCGGCAGCCACGCAGCCAGTAGTATCCGAAACACCAATCGCCGCTGCGCCCGGCCAGCAGCAATACGTTTGGGATCAGACGACGCAAAGCTTCCGCCCGGTGGAACCGACAGCGCCGGTGACGCCAGCAGCACCAGCCGCACCAGCGGCACCGGCGACATCGCCTGTTTCGGTAGCTTCAAACGCCGCGACACAGGCGTTCCAACCCAATCAGGCCGAGCAGCCTGCGGTAGATGCCGAGGCAACACAAGCGTTCCAGCCTGATCAGGTCATGGCAACACAGCCTTTCGAAGCTCAGGCCATGCCGAATGCCGAAACCGCGGCCACACAGGCATACGGCGCATCATCCACCGTATCCGGTGAGACCGTTGCCATGCCGGCAACGCAAGTAGCGTCTGCCGATGATGCTGCAGCCACACAGGTGTTCCAACCGGCCGCCCTGGCCGCTTCGGCACAGGCTCAGCCTGCTGTGATGCCTCCCTCCATTCCGTTGGATCAGGTCTCCGATGAGGACGATTCCGATGGCGCCGAGCCTCGTCACGGCGGTAGCGGCAAAAATGAACACCCGCAAGATCGTCGGCATTGCCGTAGCGGTAGTCGCCGTGATAGCGCTGGTTGTCGCCGGCCTGCTCTGGTGGCATTCCAACAGCAGCAAGGCGAGCCAAGCCGTGGCATTGGCCGAGTGCAAGGTAGCGGCCAAGCAGTACACGAATGCTCAGAAGAAGCTCACCACCGCCATATCCAATGGCCAAACCAGCGCGCAAACATCCACCAGCGATGTGGCCGATGCCAATACGCTCACCACGCTGAATCAGGCGTTGCAAGACGCCGGCAATCCGGCTGACACCGCCAAGTGCGATTCCAGCCTCAACGCCACTGAGTTGAAGTCTCACACTAAAGAGCTGCAGAATGATGCCAGCGACATGGCTGACAAGACGGATGCCATCAACAATGCGATCAAGGCCGTTAATACTTCAAAGGCGACGGCCGATACCGACACACTGAAATCGAACCTGAGCTCGGCTATTTCGCAGGCGCAGGGCACACTGGATAATTCCGCGGGCAGTGTGGCCGATGAGAACACCCGCACCGCGCTGCAAAACGCCATCACCGAAGCCAATACGGTGATGAACGGGACCAGTCCGTCCGAATCCGACGTCAATAATGCGATTTCTAGACTGCAGAAGGCCGAGTCCGACGTCACCGCCTCGATGCAGGCCAAGCAGCAGGCAGATGCCGCCAAGCAAGCTCAGGAAGAGGCTCGGCGGAAGGCCGACCAAGAGGCACAGCAGAAGTCTCAAGACAAGTCCAACAATAGCGACAACAATAACGGCGGCGACAACTCCACCTCTACTGACGGCACCGACGGCAGCAACAACTGAGGTCTGCAGCGTTCTCCTGTTTCCCATGGGGCGGTAACTTCCTCATGGGGCGGTTAGCACATTTTCCTTTTTCGCGGAATAATGCCGTTTTCAGCGACCGCCCCATGAGGAAATCACCGCCCCATGGGATAGTTACCGCCCCATGAGGAGCCGTTTGGATATAGCAGTGGGCCGGGCTCTGAATACCAGAGCCCGGCCCACTGCTATATGCCCACAATCAGGGCTATTGCGATGGCTTAACGCTTGGCCATCGCGCGTAGCACAATCTTGCGCAGTTCGGAGGCAATCAGCACGATTGCGGCCAGGCAGATGCATTCCACCCAAGCCATCGGGCTCAATGCCACGGTGCCGAACGGACCGTTGAGGAACGGCACGTAAATCACCACGAGCTGCAGCGCCACGGACAAACCAATCGCACCCCATAGCCACTTGTTGGAGAACAGACCCACGAATGCGGACTGCAGATGCGAACGGGAGGACAGCGCGTTGAATAGCTGGGCAAACACCAGAATCGTGAAGCCCATCGTACGGGCCTCGGTCATCTGCGCTTCATGGCCGATGGCATCCACCGAGCGGTCGGTGAACAAGCCGCCGGACAGGTGCATGTCCATACCAATCAGCGTGACGATGGCCATGATGACGCCGATGTAGATGATGTCGCCCCACATGGAGGCGTCAATCACGCGGTCCGTCACCTTACGCGGTTTACGACCCATCACATCGTCGGTCTGCGGGTCCACGCCCATAGCCAACGCCGGCGCGGCATCGGTCAGCAGGTTGATCCACAGCAACTGTGTGGCGAGCAGCGGCACGGTGACACCTACGGTTTCCGGCTGGCGGATGCCGAGGAAGCCGGCAAACACCACACCGAGGAACACGGTGAACACCTCACCCACATTGGAACTCAGCAGGTAGCGCAGGAACTTGCGGATGTTGTCGAAGATCACGCGACCCTCGCGTACGGCGGCCACGATGGTGGAGAAGTGTCGTCCGCCAGAATCATCTTGGCGCTCTGCTTGGTCAC
>ENA-OQHD01000264-OQHD01000264.1-human-gut-metagenome-genome-assembly--contig:-NODE-264-length-21441-cov-3.687811_pt1 | contig 21441 bp, 26 predicted proteins | sample MGYA00242560_ERZ504711 | MGnify/ENA primary metagenome ERZ504711 (study PRJEB26092, sample SAMD00036198) | human gut metagenome | host: Homo sapiens | study: EMG produced TPA metagenomics assembly of...
TTAAGCAATAGTAAGGAGGGACATGAACATGAAACATGTTAAAATCATTGAATAAACCTATGAACAGCAACCTTGGAAAAAAAGTGGATGTGGCGAATGTCAGACATCATGCCAGTCAGCATGTAAGACATCCTGCACAGTAGGGAAATCAGACTTGCGAACAGAACAAATAATTTAAAATCATATGGATACTCGGGACAGCGGTCTTTATGGGTCGCTGATTTCTTGCTGTTCATGGAATTATTTGACAACATGAGGATTTCAGACAATCAGAGAAATAACAGGAATTTTCCGATATAGAATATGGAAAAACAAGAAAGGGGTACCAGATATGATTCATCAGTACCGTAATAATGGATACAATATCGTTATGGATGTGTACAGCGGCTCTGTACATGTGGTAGATGATGTCTGTTATGATGTGATCGCAAAATTGAACGGATCAGAGACAGAACCAACTGCCGGAACATTAAAAGAAACAGATGTAAAAGATCAGCATTTTGCAGTCACTGGGAAATAAATACGAAGCGTCAGATATCGAAGATGCATTGTCAGACGTGATCGAGCTGACAGAAGGCGGACAGTTATTTGTAAAAGATACATACGAATGTATGATTGAAGAGGTGAAGAAGAGGAAAACGGTCGTAAAAGCATTGTGCCTGCACATTGCACATGACTGTAACCTTGCCTGTAAATATTGCTTCGCAGAAGAGGGAGAGTACCACGGAAGACGTGCACTTATGAGTTTTGAAGTGGGTAAGAAGGCACTGGATTTCCTGATCGTCAAATTCCGGAAAACCGCCGCAACCTGGAAGTTGACTTCATCGGATGGGGAACCTCTGATGAATTGGCAGGTTGTAAAAGATCTGGTGGCTTACGGAAGAGAACAGGAGAAGATCCACAACAAGCATTTCCGTTTTACCGTTACGACCAATGGTGTCCTTTTAAATGATGAGATCCAGGAATTTGTAAATAAAGAGATGGACAATGTTGTATTAAGTCTGGATGGAAGAAAGGAAATCAATGACCAGATGCGTCCGTTCCGTAACGGAACGGGAAGCTATGATTTGATTGTTCCGAAATTCCAGAAGCTTGCAGAAAGCAGAAATCAGGAAAAATATTATATCCGTGGAACATTTACAAGAAACAATCTGGACTTTTCCAATGATATTATGCATTTTGCAGATCTTGGATTCAAACAGATGTCGATCGAGCCGGTCGTTGGAGATGAAAGCGATCCGTATGCGATCAGGGAGGAAGATCTTCCTAAGATCATGGAGGAATATGATAAACTTGCGAAGATGATGATCGAACGCGAGAAAGAGGGAAAAGGCTTCAATTTCTTCCATTTATGATAGATCTAAATGGTGGTCCGTGTGTGGCAAAACGTTTATCCGGATGCGGTTCCGGAACAGAATATTTGGCTGTTACACCATGGGGCGACCTCTATCCATGCCATCAGTTCGTCGGACAGGATGATTTTCTGATGGGTAATGTGGACGATGGAATCGTGAAGCCGGAGATTGCGGACGATTTCAGAAGCTGTAATGTGTATTCGAAAGATAAATGCAGAAACTGTTTTGCAAAATTCTATTGCAGTGGTGGATGTATGGCAAACTCTTACAATTTCCACGGTACGATCCATGATACCTATGAGATCGGCTGTGAGATGCAAAGGAAGCGTGTAGAGTGTGCGATCATGATGAAGGCTGCACTTGCAGAAGAATAAATAATTCGAGAGGATGTGTAGGAGAACGATGAAAAAGTCAAAAAGCATACTGAGTCTGCTTCTGACTGTAATCCTCATCGTCGGTCTTGGTTTTACTGTTATCGCAGGAATTGGAAAATCTAAGACCGGTGCGATGAAGAACATCAAACTTGGTCTGGATCTAGCCGGTGGTGTCAGCATCACTTATCAGGTAAAAGATAAGAATCCGACCAAAGAAGAGATGAGTGATACAATCTATAAGCTGCAAAAGCGAGTAGAGCAGTACAGTACAGAAGCAAGTGTATACCAGGAGGGAGACGACCGAATCAATATCGAGATTCCTGGTGTTACAGATGCCAATAAGATTCTGGATGAACTTGGAAAACCAGGTTTCCCTTTCTTTCCAGACGGCAGATGGTGAGACGGTCCTTACAGGAACTGATGTAAAGAGCGCATCTGCAAAGAGTGGTCAGGATGATATGGGGAATAAAGAATACTCCGTAGAACTGAACCTGACAAAATTAGGAACAAAGAAATTTGCTACAGCAACACAGAACAATATCGGAAAACAGATTGCGATCATTTATGACGGTGAGACCATCTCCAGTCCGGTTGTCCAGTCTGCGATCACAGGCGGACAGGCTTATATTACCGGAGACTTTACATACGAAGAAGCTGATAATCTGGCATCAACGATCCGTATCGGTGGACTGAAACTGGAACTGGAAGAATTACGTTCGAATGTAGTCGGAGCACAACTTGGAGAACAGGCACTTAGCACAAGTCTGAAGGCGGGAGTGATCGGTCTGATCCTGGTATTCCTGTTTATGATTCTGGTATACAGGCTTCCGGGACTGGCATCCAGTCTTGCACTGCTGATCTATACAGAGATAGTACTGGTGATCCTGAATGCATTTGATGTAACCTTAACCCTTCCGGGTATTGCAGGTATCATTTTAAGTATTGGTATGGCGGTGGATGCGAACGTTATTATCTTTGCCCGTGTGCGTGAAGAGATGGCGAAAGGAAAAACTGTGAAGTCATCACTCAAGGCAGGATTCCAGAAAGCAATGTCAGCTATCGTTGACGGTAACGTAACAACCCTGATTGCAGCAGCGGTTCTGTGGTTCAAAGGTTCCGGAACAGTAAAAGGATTCGCACAGACACTGGCAATCGGTATTGTGGTATCCATGTTTACCGCACTGGTGATCACACGTATGATCGTATATGCATTCTATGGAATCGGAATCCGCAAAGAGAGTCTGTATTATCATCAGATGAAAGAAAGAAAGCCGGTGAATTTCCTCGGAAAGAAGAAGATATTCTTCAGCGTTTCCATTGCACTGATCCTTGCAGGATTTGTGATCATGGGAGTCAATTCGGCAAAGGGAAATGGAGCACTGGCATACAGTCTGGATTTCCAGGGCGGAACTTCTATGAATGTGAAATTTGACAAAGATTATTCTATCGATGAGATCGATGAAGAGATTGTTCCTGTGGTAGAAAAGATTACCGGAGACCACAACATTCAGACACAGAAGGTGTCCGGAACCAAACAGGTCATTATTAAAACAAAGACATTAAGTCTTGCAAAACGTGAGCAGGTCAACAAAGCACTGAAAACTACATTCGGAGTGAAAGAATCCGATATCACAGCTGAAAATATAAGTTCTACGATCAGTGGTGAGATGCGTCGTGATGCAGTAATTGCCGTGATCGTGGCAACAATCTTTATGCTGCTTTACATCTGGTTCCGTTTCAAAGATGTACGTTTTGCTACAAGTGCGGTTTCGGCACTGTTACATGACGTTCTGGTGGTACTTGCATTCTATGCGGCATCCAGAATCTCAGTGGGAACAACATTTATTGCATGTATGCTGACGATTGTCGGTTATTCCATCAATGCAACGATTGTAATCTTTGACAGAATCCGTGAGGAACTTCCACTGATGAAGAGAAACGATGATCTGGCTGAAGTGGTAAATAAGTGTATAACACAGACGTTGACAAGAAGTATTTATACATCGTTGACGACATTTATCATGGTATTTGTTCTGTTTATTATGGGTGTAAGTTCTATTCGTGAATTTGCAGCACCGCTTATGGCAGGTATCATCTGCGGAGGATATTCTTCCGTATGTATCACAGGAGCCCTGTGGTATGTTATGAAAACAAAAACCTCTAAAAAAGCAACAAACAAAAAGAAAAAATAAATCAGAAAATGATTTGAAAAGCAGTTGTGCCTGTTGACAGGGTATAACTGCTTTTTTAAAATTAAAAAGTAATTGTACTTAGACTGAAGAGACAAAGGAGCGACAACAATGGAACGATGGGTTCTGCTGCGGAAAGGCGCAGATTTTGAGGCAATAGGGAAAAAATACCAGATCAGCCCGCGGCTGGCATGTCTGATCCGGAACAGGGATGTGATCGGGGAAGAAGCGGTTGACCGCTATCTGAATGGAACAATCAGTGATCTGTATGATGGAATGCTGATGAAAGATATGGATAAAGCAATCGATATTCTGAAAGAGAAGATCCTGGAAGATAAGAAAATCCGGGTGATCGGAGATTATGATATAGACGGAGTGAATGCAACTTACATTCTGTTGGAGGGACTGGAACGTCTCGGTGCGGATGTGGACAGTGATATACCAGACCGTATCAGTGACGGATATGGACTGAACAGGCATCTGGTCGAAAGAGCTTATGAAGCAGGTGTAGATACGCTCATTACCTGTGATAATGGGATCGCGGCAGCAGATGAAATCGCGTATGGAAAAGAAATGGGGATGACAGTGATCGTAACAGATCACCATGAGGTCCCGTTTGATGAACACGATGGAGAAAAACGATACAGAATTCCGCCGGCAGATGCGGTTATGGATCCTAAGCAGCCGGATTGTCTCTATCCATTTAAAGGACTCTGCGGTGCTGCAGTTGCATACAAGATGATGGAGGCATTGTGGGAGAGTATGGGAAAGGATTCGGCGGATCTGGATGATCTGATCGAAAATGTTGCGATCGCTACGATCGGAGACGTGATGGATCTGGAAGATGAGAACCGTAATTTTTGTCAAAGAAGGTCTTCAGATGCTGAGACGCACCAAAAAATCCGGGATTGAAAGCTTTGATCGAGTGTACAGGGATTGACAAGAACAGCCTGAATTCCTATCATATCGGTTTTGTACTCGGGCCATGTATCAATGCCAGCGGAAGATTGGATACAGCAAAACGTGCGCTGGAATTACTGAGAGCAGGAACGCAGAAGGAGGCAGATATCCTTGCAGGAGACTTGAAAGCGTTGAATGACAGCAGGAAGGATATGACGGAAGAGGCTGTAAAACAGGCAGAAGAGCAGGTGGAGACAACAACCATTTCCAAGGACAAGGTGTTGGTCGTTTATCTTCCGGATTGTCATGAAAGTCTGGCAGGTATCGTCGCCGGAAGGATAAGAGAGAACTATTATAAACCGGTGTTTGTACTGACGGATGCAGAAGAAGGAGTGAAAGGATCCGGCAGGTCGATCGACGGATACCACATGTATGAAGAACTGAATAAATGCAAAGAATTGCTGACGAAGTTTGGCGGACACCGGCTGGCAGCCGGATTGTCACTTCCGAAAGAGAATGTCGGGAAATTTCGCGAGATGTTGAATAAAAACTGTACGCTGACCGAAGAAGAGATGAAAGAAAAAGTAACTATCGATATGGAGATGCCGTTCGGATGTGTGACGGAAGGATTGGTGAAAGAACTGGAACTTCTGGAACCATTTGGAAAAGGAAATACAAAACCGGTATTTGCAGCACGCGATGTCACATTACTTGGTGCAAGAATTCTTGGGAAGGATAGAAATGTACTGAAATTACAGGTGCAGGATGTGAATGGATGCAGGATCGAAGCCATGCTGTTCCATCATGCAGATGATTTCCTGGGCAAACTGGAAGAACAGTATGGAAAGACAGAAGTGGAGGCACTCTTAAAAGGTCGTGGCAGACAGATCCGGATCTCGATGACATATTATCCGGATATTAATGAATATATGGGGAAAAAGACACCACAGATTGTGGTGACGCATTACCGTTAAACCATAGATTGAAAATTAGAAAAAGTAATGCTATACTTAAAGTTGTATTTTAGACAGAAATGGAGAGAGTATCATGAAAGCGATAGAAGAGTATGTAAGAAGCATTCCGGATTTTCCGGAACCGGGAATTATATTCAGAGATGTAACAAGCATTCTTCAGGATGCGGAGGGGTTACATCTGGCAATAGATCTGATGCAGGAAAAATTAAAAGACGTAGAGTTTGATGTGGTTGTAGGACCGGAATCCAGAGGATTTATTTTCGGAGTTCCGATTGCATATAACCTGCATAAGCCATTTATCCCGATCAGGAAAAAAAGGAAAGCTCCCTTGCGAGACTGTTTCTGTTGAATATGAACTGGAATATGGTACTGCTACGATCGAGATGCATAAAGATGCGATTAAACCGGGACAAAGAGTGGTTATCATTGACGACCTGATCGCAACAGGCGGAACCAATGAAGCAATGGTAAAACTGATTGAAGGACTTGGCGGAAAAGTGGTAAAGACGGTATTTCTTATGGAACTTGCGGGATTAAAGGGAAGAGAGCGATTAGAAGGATATGATGTGGATGCCGTGATCACATATCCGGGTAAATAATAGAAGCATCAAGGGAAGGAGGCGTTGATATGTCAGACAAGACAACATATGAATCACTGGACAACCGGATTGCACCGGAAGCCCTGACGAAAGACCATACAAAAGGACTCGCGGTCGTAGACGGACATGCGGTGAAATCGCAGGAAGATTATGAAGATCCGGACCGGTTGTATGGCATGTTGATTGCCCGTATCCGAAAGTATCATCCGTCCACAGATGTTTCCCTGATTGAGAAAGCTTATAAGCTGGCAGTTGAAGCACATGGAGATCAGCGCAGAAAATCCGGAGAGCCATATATCATCCATCCGTTATGGGTAGCGATCATTCTGGCAGATCTTGAGATGGATAAAGAGACGATCGCTGCAGGAATGCTGCACGATGTGGTTGAAGATACAAAGTTTACGGAAGAAGATATCCGAAAGGAATTCGGAGCAGAAGTAGCACTTCTGGTAGATGGAGTTACCAAGCTGGGAAGACTTTCTTATTCTTCGGATAAACTGGAGGTACAGGCAGAAAATTTAAGAAAGATGTTCCTGGCAATGGCAAAGGATATTCGAGTCATCATCATCAAACTTGCAGACCGTCTGCATAATATGCGTACACTGCAGTTTATGACACCGGCGAAACAGAAAGAAAAAGCAAAAGAGACGATGGACATTTACGCACCGATCGCACAGCGTCTTGGAATTTCCAAGATCAAGACAGAACTGGATGATCTGGCACTTAAGTATTCACAGCCGGAAGTGTTCTATGATCTGGTGAATCAGATCAATGCCAGAAAGACTGAGCGGGAAGAATTTGTAGAGCAGATTGTAGATGAAGTGTCGACACATATGAAGAATGCGGGCATCAAAGCAGAAGTCAACGGGCGTGTCAAACATTTCTTCAGCATTTATAAAAAGATGGTCAATCAGGATAAGACAGTAGATCAGATCTATGATCTGTTCGCAGTCCGTATTATCGTAGAATCTGTAAAGGACTGCTATGCGGCACTCGGTGTGATTCATGAGATGTATACGCCGATCCCGGGACGATTTAAAGATTATATTGCAATGCCAAAACCGAATATGTACCAGTCACTGCATACAACGCTGATGAGTTCGGTCGGACAGCCGTTCGAGATCCAGATCCGTACAGAAGAGATGCATAAGACAGCTGAATATGGTATTGCGGCGCATTGGAAATATAAAGAGTCGAATGACGGTAAGAAGAGTGTTGAAGCACAGGAAGAAGAGAAGTTAAGCTGGCTGCGCCAGATCCTGGAATGGCAGAGAGACATGTCGGATAACCGGGAATTCCTGAATCTGATCAAAGGTGACCTTGATCTGTTTGCAGAAGATGTGTATTGCTTTACACCGCAGGGAGATGTCAAGAACTTGCCGAATGGTTCGACGCCGATTGACTTTGCTTATGCGATCCATAGTGCAGTTGGAAATAAGATGGTTGGAGCCAGAGTGAACGGAAAACTGGTCAATATCGATTATAAAATTCAGAACGGGGATCGAATTGAGATCCTGACTTCACAGAATTCCAAGGGGCCAAGCAGGGACTGGCTGAATATTGTAAAAAGTACACAGGCAAAGAACAAGATCAACCAGTGGTTTAAAAAAGAATTCAAAGAAAGTAATATCATCCGTGGAAAGGATATGATCGCTACATACTGCAAGGCAAAGAGTATCAATCTTACAAATATTATTCAGCCGAAGTACCAGGAGATCGTGCAGAAAAAATATGGATTCAAAGACTGGGAATCTGTGCTGGCGGCAATCGGTCACGGAGGATTAAAAGAAGGACAGGTAGTAAACCGGCTTGCAGAAGAGTATGGAAAAGATCACAGACAGGCAATTACGGATGAAGTTGTTCTGGAGAGAGTGGCTGAGGCTGCAAAGAATAAGGTGCATATTGCCAAGTCCAAGAGCGGTATTGTAGTCAAGGGAATTGATGATATGGCGGTCCGTTTTTCCAGATGCTGTAATCCGGTACCGGGAGATGAGATTGTCGGATTCGTTACCCGTGGAAGAGGTCTGTCCATTCACCGTACAGACTGTATCAATATGATACATCTGTCCGAAGCGGAACGCGCAAGACTGATTCCGGCAGAGTGGGAGACGGAAGTGACAGAAAAATCAGGAGGTCAGTATCTTGCCGAGATCAAGATGTATGCCAATGACCAGCAGGGACTTCTGATGGAGATTTCCAGAATTTTCACAGAAGAAAATGTGGATGTCAAATCTATGAATGTCCGTACCAGCAAGAAAGGAACAGCAACAATTGAGATGGGATTTATCGTTCACGGCCGTGAAGAACTGGAGCGTATCGTGAAGAAATTGCAGCAGCTTTCCGGAATCATTGATATAGAAAGGGACAACAGGATAAAAGTATGAAGATTAAAAAAATACGTGGTTGGAATGATTGGTACGAATTGTTATCTGGTGATTAACGAAGAGACAAAAGAGTCGGTCATGGTTGATCCGGGAGCTTATCCGGCGAAGGTAAAGAATGCGGTAAAGGAGCAGGGACTGAAACTGAAAGCGGTGCTTTTGACACATGCACATTTTGATCATATTATGGGGACTTTCTGATGTGATGGAAGACGTAAAAGTTCCGGTATATGTAGAAGAAGCGGACCTTCCGATGATGACGGACGGTGAAAGTAATCTGTCTTCTGCATATGTGCGTGGAGGATACCGGTTTGAAGAGGCGGTTCCGGTCAGTGATGGGCAACAGCTGGAAATTGCAGGTTTTCAGTTCCGTGTGATCCATACACCGGGACATACACCGGGTGGATGCTGTTATTATATGGAACAGGAAGGCGTTCTCTTTAGCGGTGATACATTATTCCAGACATCGGTTGGCCGTTCAGACTTCCCGGGCGGAAGCGCATCGGCATTGGTTCGTTCTGTAAAGGAGAAACTGTTGGTACTACCGGAAGAGACACATGTATATCCGGGGCATATGGAAGAAACGACGATCGGTTATGAAAAACTCCATAATCCATTTATATAATGAATGTTGGCAAAAGACAGTGATAAAAAACAGAATGGAGAATTAAAATGATTCAGATTATATGTAAAAGCGAGTCTTATACTTATAATGCGTATCATATATTAAAGGCCTTTTTATCCGTCGCAGGAAGTATCCTGCAAGACGGATGAAGAAGCCTCTAATTATGTAACGGTACAATTACCGGATGGTCAGGAAATTTTTGCAGAAACGGAGAATCTGCAAACGGAGAAAAAGCGGCAGACAGACCTGAATCTGTATGACCAACTGGAGAAGATCACCGGAGAACCACTTGCATCGGGGAGGTGCTTACGGGCGTACGTCCGACCAAGCTTGCATATGCAGAAGCTGGAAGCCGGCTGGAAAAAAAAGAGATTATATCAGATAGGGCATGGGAAAGCGCAAGAGTAAGAAAAGAAAAGGCAGTGCTTGCATGGGAGATTGCCGAGAGGGAGCGGAAGATTCTGGAAGAACTGGATTATGAAGAAGGGTACAGCTTGTATGTAGGAATCCCGTTCTGTCCATCGGTCTGTTCTTATTGTTCTTTCAGTTCCGGACCGCTGGATCGCTGGAAAGAAAAAGTAGATGTATATGTAGATACACTTTGTAAAGAGTTGGAATTTATCGCAGAGCGTTCAAAAATAAAAAGCTGAATACAATCTACATCGGCGGAGGTACACCGACTACTCTGACGGCAGAGCAGCTGGAACGACTGATGGGATGGATTGATGAGAAATTTTCGAGAGAACATCTGTTGGAGTATACTGTAGAAGCAGGAAGACCAGACAGCATAACAGAAGAAAAATTAAAGGTCATAAAGAGCCACGGCGTTACCAGGATTTCCATCAATCCGCAGAGCATGCAGCAGAAGACACTGGATGCGATCGGAAGAAAGCATACCGTAGAAGAGATAAAAGAGGCCTATGCATTGGCCAGAGAGACCGGATTCGATAATATCAATATGGATATTATCGCAGGACTTCCGGGGGTAAGATATTTCTGATATGGAAGATACACTGGCTCAGATCGCTCAGATGAAGCCGGATAGTCTGACGGTGCATTCACTGGCAATCAAGAGAGCGGCCAGAATGGAAATGAGAGATTTACACCGGAATGTGAAGGAGACACATGACATCCTTTCCGGCATGATCGAAAAGGCAGCAAAAACAGCAGAAGAGATGGAACTTTTCCCGTATTATCTGTACAGACAGAAGAATATTGCAGGGAATTTGAAAATGTTGGTTATGCAAAGGTTGACAAAGCCGGAATATACAATATACTTATTATGGAAGAAAAACAATCTATTATTGCCGCAGGCGCAGGTGCATCGACAAAAATCGTATTAAAGAATCCGATTCCTATGCCGGGCAGTAAAAAGAAGAAAATGACACGTCTGATCCGTCAGGAGAATGTCAAGGCAGTAGATGCCTATATCGACAGGATCGACGAAATGATAGAACGCAAAGGAGAATGGTTATGGCATTAAAGAAAAAACCGGTTACCGGTATGAAAGACATGCTCCCACGTGAGATGGAGATCCGTGATTACCTGATCGGACTTATTAAAGAGACGTATAAGACATACGGATTCTGTTCCATCGAGACACCGTGTGTGGAACATATCGAGAACCTGTGCAGCAAGCAGGGAGGAGACAACGAGAAACTGATCTTCAAGATTTTAAAAAGAGGTGAAAAACTGAAGATCGATACAGCAAAAGAAGAGAATGATCTGGTGGATGGAGGTCTGCGTTACGACCTTACCGTACCGCTTGCCAGATATTATGCGAACCATTCGAATGAGCTTCCGGCACCGTTCAAAGCATTGCAGATCGGGAATGTATGGAGAGCAGACCGTCCGCAGAAAGGACGTTTCAGACAGTTCATGCAGTGCGATATTGATATTTTGGGTGAACCGGGAAATCTTGCAGAGATTGAGCTGATTCTTGCAACCACAGCTATGCTTGGAAAGTTAAGCTTCCAGAACTTTACGGTATGTATCAATGACCGTAACATACTGAAGGCAATGGCTGCATATAGTGGTTTCCGTGAGGGAGACTATGATGAAGTCTTCATTATCCTGGATAAGATGGACAAGATCGGGGCAGAAGGCGTTGCAAAAGAACTGGAAGAGATGGGATATGCAAAGGAAAATGTAGAGACTTATCTTCAGCTGTTTCAGGATGTTGCACCGGATGTGACAGGTATCCGTTTTCTGAAAGAAAAATTAGGAGACTGCTTAAGTGGAGAGACAGCAGACAGTATGGAAATGATCATTTCCAGCGTTGAGACTGCAAAGGAATGCGAATTTAATATCAAATTCGACCCGACACTTGTAAGAGGACAGTCTTACTATACAGGAACTATCTTTGAAGTAACAATGGATGACTTCGGCGGATCAGTAGCCGGAGGCGGACGTTATGATAAGATGATCGGTAAATTTACCGGACAGGATACACCTGCATGTGGATTCTCCATCGGATTCGAGAGAATTGTTATGCTGCTCCTGGAAAATGGATATGAAGTTCCGACTGTAAAAGAGAAGAAAGCATATCTGTTAGAAAAGAAGATGACAAAAGAAGGTCTTTTAAAAGTAATGTCACTTGCAAAGACAGACCGTCAGGCAGGAAAACAGGTTCTGATCGTCAACATGAAAAAGAATAAGAAATTCCAGAAAGAACAGCTGGCAGAAGATGGTTATATAGAAATCGTGGATTGCTATGCAGATTCCGTGGAGAACTTATAATACGTTTAGAGAGCAATAAATCACGGCGTAAAGACGCCGAAAAAGGAGAAAAAAGAACATGGCAGAATCAATGAAAGGGTTGAAAAGAACCCATAGATGTGCAGAATTATCTGCAGCCAATGTAGGAGAAAAAGTTACCATCATGGGATGGGTACAGAAGAACCGCAACAAAGGAGGTCTGGTATTTGTAGATGTCAGAGATCGCTCCGGTATCATTCAGGTGGTATTCGAAGAAGGAAAATCAGAAGCAGCGCTGATCGAAAAAGCAGCAAAGCTTCGTGCAGAATATGTAGTAGCAATCGTGGGAACGGTTGCAAAGCGTTCCGGTGCGGTGAATGATCATCTTGCAACAGGTGAAATTGAGGTACTTCCGGAAGAACTTCGTATTCTTTCCGAGTCAGAGACACCTCCGTTCCACATTGAAGAAAATTCCAAGACAAAAGAAGAAGTACGTCTGAAATACAGATATCTGGACCTCAGGAGACCGGATCTGCAGCGCAATCTGATGATGAGAAGTAAAGTTGCAACTCTGACACGTCAGTTCCTTGCAGAAGAAGGATTTCTGGAGATTGAGACACCGGTCCTGATCAAGAGTACACCGGAAGGAGCAAGAGATTACCTGGTACCGAGCCGTATCCAACAGGGACAGTTCTATGCACTGCCGCAGTCACCGCAGTTATTCAAACAGTTACTGATGTGTTCCGGATATGACAGATATTTTCAGATTGCAAAATGTTTCCGTGACGAAGACTTACGTGCAGACCGTCAGCCGGAATTCACACAGATTGATATGGAGTTATCTTTTGTAGATGTTGATGATGTCATCGAGGTAAATGAAAGACTGCTTGCAAAATTATTCAAAGAAGTACTGGGGGTAGAAGTATCCCTTCCGATTCAGAGAATGACATGGCAGGAGGCAATGGATCGCTTTGGTTCTGACAAGCCGGATATCCGTTTCGGTATGGAACTGACGAATGTTACAGATGTTGTAAAAGATTGCGAGTTCGTTGTATTCAAAAATGCAATTGCAAATGGTGGAACTGTTCGCGGTATCAACGCCAAAGGACAGGGTGGAATGGCCCGCAAGAAGATCGACAAGCTGGTTGATTTTGCGAAAGATTACGGCGCAAAGGGACTTGCCTATATTGCAATTCATGAAGACGGAACTGTAAAATCCTCATTTGCCAAATTTATGACAGATGACGAGATGAAAGCGCTGATCGCGGCAATGGGCGGAGAGAACGGTGACCTGTTATTATTCGCGGCAGATAAGAATAAAGTTGTATGGGATACACTTGGAGCACTTCGTCTGGAACTTGCCCGCCAGATGGAACTCCTTGATAAAAACGAATACAAATTCCTGTGGGTAACAGAGTTCCCGCTTCTTGAGTGGAGTGAAGAACAGAACCGCTTTACGGCAATGCATCATCCGTTTACGATGCCGATGGAAGAAGATCTTCAGTATATCGACAGTGATCCGGGAAGAGTGCGTGCGAAAGCATACGATATCGTATTAAATGGTAATGAAATCGGTGGCGGAAGTGTCAGAATCTTCGATCAGGATATCCAGAGCAAGATGTTCAAAGTACTTGGATTTACGGAAGAACAGGCTCAGGAGCAGTTCGGATTCCTTCTGACAGCATTTAAATACGGAGTACCGCCGCACGCAGGACTGGCTTACGGTCTGGACCGTCTGGTTATGCTGATGGCAAAACAGGACAGCATCCGTGACGTGATCGCATTCCCGAAGGTAAAAGATGCATCTGACCTGATGACAGAAGCACCGGGACATGTAGATGCAAAACAGCTGGAGGAACTCGGAATTGCAGTAGTGGCAAAGGAAGAGAAGAAAGACGACGCTGAGTAAGCAAAGAATAAAATGCCGGGAACAGTCAGATAAAGATTATTCCTGGCATTTATTAAATTATTTGAATTTTCAGATAGAAAGAAAAATTCAAAAAATCTTGAAAAAGATATTGACATAATGAGAAAGTTGCGATATACTAAATATCGTTCTGATGAACACGAAAACATAAAATATACTTGATGTGCGATAGTAGTACAGTTGGTAGTACGCCACCTTGCCAAGGTGGAGGTCGCGGGTTCGAGTCCCGTCTGTCGCTCTGGATTGACTGTTTGCAACGTCTTTTGTTGTACTAAATTTTTCGAGCAGAGAAAGAATCCGATTGAAATCATATGTGTCACTGTGCTATACTAAAGTGTACATCAAACGAAAAAGAGAGTGAACAAGAAAACGAGGATGTGAGAAGATGAATCAGGTAAAGAGTAGTAAAAGCAGGTCATTTTTGGGACTTGGAACGGTTGGCAGTGGTGTATATAAGCTTGTAGAATGCCAGAAAGATGAGATGGCAATGAAAGCAGGGGCAGGTCTTAAGATCCAGAAGATACTGGTACATAACATGAATAAGAAGAGAAAAGGCGTAGACCAGTCTCTTTTAACAGATAAGTGGGAAGATATCATTAACGATGATGAAATCGAGATCGTGATCGAGGTGATGGGTGGCATTGAGCCTGCAAGAACTATGATTCTGGAAGCTCTGCATGCAGGGAAGAATGTTGTAACTGCAAATAAAGATCTGGTGGCAACACATGGACATGAACTTCTGGAAGCTGCAGAAGAAAGTGGAGTGGACTTCTTATTTGAGGCAGCCGTAGCAGGAGCAATCCCGATCATCCGTCCACTGAAGCAGTGTCTGGCGGCAAATGAGATCCAGGAAGTCATCGGTATTGTCAATGGTACAACGAACTTTATCCTGACCAAGATGATCGAAGAAGGCATGGATTTTCGGCGATGCACTGGCACTTGCTACCGAGCTTGGCTATGCTGAGGCAGACCCGACAGCCGATATCGAAGGACTGGATGCCGGACGTAAAGTAGCGATCATGGCATCGATCGCATTCCATTCCAGAGTGACATTTGATGATGTATATACAGAAGGAATTACGAAGATTACGGCAAAAGACGTAGAGTACGCAGAAGAATTCGGTGACGTGATCAAATTGCTCGGTGTCGCACATAATACAGAAGGTGGTATAGAAGTTGCAGTACATCCGATGATGATTCCGAAGGAGCATCCTCTTGCATCTGTCAGAGATTCCTTTAATGCAGTATTCGTACATTCCGATGCGGCAGATGATACGATGTTCTATGGACGTGGAGCGGGAGAACTTCCGACAGCCAGCGCGATCATGGGTGATGTGATCGATGTGATCCGTGATATTCAGTATCATTGTACGGGAAGAATCAGCTGCACCTGTTATCGTGACACACCGGTAAAGGATTTTAAAGAAGTAAAGAATAAATTCTACATCCGTATGCTGGTGGATAATAAACCGGGTGTGCTTGCAGCAATCGCGAGTGTATTCGGAGTACATAAGGTAAGTATTGCCAGAGTCATCCAGAAGACGGAGGCAGATGATGCGGCAGAACTGGTTATCGTGACAGAAGCAGTAAAGGAAAAGCATCTGGAAGATGCACTGGAACATCTGGCGGATATGGATACGACACGTGAGATCGGAACTGTGATCCGTGAATATTAGAGCATAAATAGAAAAGCATAAATAGCAGAATATTTTTAAAGGACGGAGACCGTAACAAGCTCCGTCCTTTATAATCGGATAAGGAGTGAAGATGAGATGGAGGAACAGAAAAAAAATGAAATCCTCTGGAGACAGAAAAAGAAGGAAAACTGATCGCGAAATTTGCAATTCCGGCAATTATCAGTATGCTGGTGAGCTCGTTATATAATATTGTAGACCAGATCTTCATCGGACAGGGAGTCGGACTTCTGGGAAATGCGGCGACCAATATCGCATTTCCGGTGTCGATCATCTGTACGGCAGCAGGAATTGTTGCAATAGGGTTTGCGCTAAAAGAGCTTCGTGCGATGGATGAGATTGCATAGCCTGTTGGAATATGGTAAAATAAATTGATTGAATGAGTCCGTCCGGGGATGTGAATCTTCCCGGACGGATGATGTTTACAGGGAATGGGAGAAGACAAAGGATGAAAGAACGATTACCCGTTGGATTTATGTTTAAACAGATTAATAATATTTACGAGAAAGAATTCAATAATCTGCTCCGCGGGATTGGAATCACATCGTCACAGTGTGCGGTGCTGGATTACCTTCTTGGCAGCAGCAAAGAATTCATGAATCAGAAAGACATTGAGAAAGCTCTAAGTCTTAAGAATCCGACGGTGACAGGAATCTTAAAAAGGCTGGATGAAAAGGGATTCATTCTGGCGGTTCCAAGTAATCAGGATAAAAGATGCAAGAACATATACCCGACAGAAAAAGCATACGATATCCAGAAAAAATGGATAACTACCGGAAGAAGATCGACCGGCGGCTTACGATCGGAATGAGTAAAAAAGGAAATTGCAGCATTGGAAAAGATGCTGGACCGGGTCCTTTATAATATCAGTGATCCGTAGACAGAACGAAAAGCAGAGAGACAGGAGATGTAAAAATTGAGTTATGCAGATAAAGTGTTTATCAACATGTGCCGTGACATCATCGATAACGGTACCGATACCAGAGGAGAAAAGGTAAGACCGGTATGGGAAGACGGGACACCAGCGTATACGATCAAAAAAATTCGGAGTCGTGAACCGTTATGATCTGTCGAAAGAATTTCCGGCATTGACACTTCGAAGAACCGCGATTAAAAGCTGTACGGATGAACTTCTCTGGATCTGGCAGCAGAAATCAAATAATATCAATGACCTGCACAGCCATATCTGGGACAGCTGGGCAGATGAAGACGGATCGATCGGAAAAGCTTACGGATATCAGATGGGCGTAAAGCATCAGTATAAAGAAGGAATGTTCGATCAGGTAGACCGTGTGATCTATGATCTGAAAAATAATCCATACAGCAGAAGGATCATGACGAATATCTATGTACATCAGGATTTGCATGAGATGAACCTGTATCCATGTGCTTACAGTATGACATTTAATGTGACGAAGAAACCGGGACATGATAAACTGACACTGAATGCGATCCTGAACCAGAGATCCAATGATGTTCTGGCTGCAAATAACTGGAACGTATGTCAGTATGCTGTGCTGATCCATATGCTTGCGCAGGTGTGTGATATGGAAGTGGGAGAATTTGTCCATGTGATTGCAGATGCGCATATTTATGACAGACATGTACCGATGATCGAAGAACTGATCAGCCGTGAACCGCTTCCGGCACCGCAATTCTGGCTGAATCCGGAGATTAGGGATTTCTATCAGTTTACAAGAGATGATGTGAAATTGATCGATTATCAGACACATGACCAGATTAAAAATATTCCGGTAGCGGTATAAGTAGGAGGAAATAATATGAATTTGATCGTAGCAGTAGATTCGAACTGGGCAATTGGAAAAGAGAATAAATTACTGGTGAGTATTCCGCAGGATATGAAATTTTTCCGTGAGACAACGAAGGGAAAAGTTGTTGCGATGGGAAGAAAGACACTGGAAAGCTTTCCGGGAGGACAGCCGCTGAAGAACCGAGTCAATGTGGTACTTACGACAGATAAGAATTATAAAGTAAAAGATACCGTGATCGTACATTCCGTAGAAGAGATGGTAGAAGAATTCAAAAAAATACAATTCGGAAGATGTCTATGTGATCGGTGGAGAGAGTATTTACCGCCAACTTCTTCCGTATTGTACAAAGGCTTATGTTACAAAGATCGATCATGCATATGATGCAGATACATACTTCCCGGATCTGGATGCAGATCCGGAGTGGGAAATGACAAAAATCAGTGATGAGCAGACATATTTTGATCTGGAATATGTATTTGTGATATATGAGAGGAGATAAAGAAAGCGGGATGAGAATACTTAGTGTCACGGCACAGAAACCATGCAGTACCGGGAGCGGAGTCTATCTGACAGAGGTTGTGAAGGCACTTGCAAAAGAGGGACATACGCAGACTGTGCTGGCAGGCATTGCAAGAGGGGAACAGATGGATATGCCGGATGGCGTGAAGGCATATCCGGTATATTTTGAATCGGAAGGATTACCATATCCGGTTGTGGGTATGTCAGATGAGATGCCATATATCAGTACAAGATACAAGGATATGACAGAAGAGATGACAGTACAGTTCAGAAATGCATTCCTTGCAGTATTGGATGAAGTAATAGAAAGAGAAGATCCGGAACTGATCTTATGCCATCATCTGTATTATCTGACGGCACTGGTGCGGGAGCGCTATCCGGAAAAGAAAGTATATGGATTCTGTCACAATACGGATTTGAGACAGATGAAAAATACGTCATTTCAACGGGAATTTATACGCAGTCAGATTCCGCGTCTTGACCGGATCTTTGCACTTCAGGAAGCACAGAAAGAAAAGATCAGACAGATATATCCGGTGAAAAGTGAGAGTATGACGGTAATCGGCACAGGGTACAATAGTCATGTGTTCCGGATAACCGGTGAGAAGCCGGGAAAAAAGGATAAAGTGGTGCGGCTGGATTTTTGCCGGGAAAATCACGCAGAAGAAAGGCGTAAAAAGTCTTTTGCGTGCGATGAACCTGCTGGATGAAGAAAGCGGACAGATAAAACTTGTGCTTGCGGGTGGAGCTGGAAATCAGAAAGAATATGAAGAAATAAAAGAACTGGCTGCACACTGCAGATATCCGGTCAGATTTGCCGGTTGTGTGCCGCAGGTGGAACTGGCAAAACTGTATAACGACGGAGATATCTTTGTCTTGCCGTCTATGTATGAAGGACTGCCGCTTACAGTGATCGAAAGCCTGGCGTGTGGTGACCGCGTAGTGATGACGAGGCTGGATGGAGTGGCAGACTGGCTTGAGGATATGATACCGGATGCTGATATCCGTTATGTGGATCTGCCAAAGATGAAAGGTGCGGATGAAGCAGTGGAAGAAGAACTTCCGGATTTTTTGCAAAAAAGACTGGCACAGACACTGGAAGATGCAATTAGGACAGTAAAACAGGAAAATAGAGGACTTGTGTAAAAACAGGGCATGTGATGTGAGCAGAATATCCTGGCAGAAGATTGCGCAGGAAGTCATCCGGTCAAAAGGTAGATAAAAGAGAGCGAAAAGATCAACTTGATGACTTTTTTTCGCTCCTTTTTTTGTTATATTTCCGTTAAAGGCATATTCTATAATGTATCGTTCCTTCTTACATATCCAGGACGGTCTTCAGAAGCGGACAGCTCTTTTGCATGTGTGATTTTAGCATGTTTGTCAATTACCTGATTCTCTACGTGAACATTTTCACCGATGTAAGCATCAGAAAGTACGATGCAGTTTTTGACAACAGCTCCTTTCTTGATGATACATCCACGTCCGATAACAGAATGATCAATCTCTCCTTCGATCAGACAGCCATTTGACACAACAGAGATTTTTGGCTGTTCCGGTTTCGAAATACTGGGTTGGGCAGGAATCGTTGGTCTTGGTATAGATCGGCCAGTCCGGCACGAACAGATTCTGTGCTGTTTTGATATCTGTCAGGGACAGGTTGGACTCATAGTAGCTGTTAAAAATCTGAGATTGCTGCAAAGTAACCTCTGTGAGAAACTCCGCGGATATCAAGGTCTTCGCAGGAAGCATTTACGATATCCAGTAATGTGTATACAGAAGAAGTCTTTCTTGATTTGTGGATCAGTTCGATGAACAAATCTTTCTTCATGATATAAGTATCCATAAAGATGTTTTTGTTCTTGCATTTCCGTGATTTTGTTCCAGTGAAAGAAACCCCTTTCTGCTTGTTCAGATTAACAGCATAGCAATTCAGAAAATATTCTTTTGCATTGTCTACGGAGTGATACAGTAAGGTAATATCAGCACCGGATTCGATATGAGTGTTTAACAGTTTGTTGTAATCCTGGGTATAGATCATATAACTTGGAGCGATTACGACATATTCCTCCAATTGCTGTTCAATATATTCTAAGTTCTCGATGTAGGATGCAATGTCATTGTTATACAGACTCATATTCATTCCGAGTCCGGAATAAAGAATCTGGAGATTACCACTCTTGGAGTTGATATTATAATGACGTCCGGTTCCGAGATGTGCAGTCAGTGACTGCGGTTTTCTGCGGATATAAACCTGAATATGGTCGATGCCGCTGTTACTCATATTAGAGATCGTGAAGTCGATGACACGGTAACGTCCAAGGAAAGAAAAAGCACCTACCGGACGATATTCCTGCATACCTTCTACTGCAATGTGATTTCCGGCAAAATTTACGATTCCAAATGCTTTAGCCATGTTATTCTACCCCCTTTACACGTTTTGAAATGAGCTCGATGTGCTCGCTCTTGGCATCGCCGACAACTGCGCCTGCACCAATCTTTACATTATCGGCAACCAGTGCACGTGTAACGACAGCATTCTCTTCCACTTCAACACCAGGCATCAGGACGCTGTCGATGATCTTTGCGCCTTTTCTGACTTTGGCACCGGTGAAGAGAACGGAATTCTGGATATCACCTTCGATCACACAACCCTGATTGACAAATGCATGTCTGATATTGGCATCCGGGCCGATGTACTGAGGAAGAGTAGTTGCATCTTCGGTGTAAATCTTCCAGGTCGGATCATTCAGATCCAGTTCATTGTTTTTGCTCAGCAGATCCATATTTGCTTCCCAGAGAGAATCAATTGTTCCGACATCTTTCCAGTACCCCTTGAACTTGTATGCATATAAGTTTTTTTTCATCACTCAGAAGAGACGGAATGATATCTTTTCCGAAGTCATGGTTGGAATCAGGATCTTTCATATCAGCAATTAATTTCTTACGTAAAAGCTTCCAGTTAAAGATATAGATTCCCATAGAAGCAAGATTGCTCTTTGGATGTTCCGGCTTTTCTTCAAATTCTATGATCCGGCCTTCTTCGTCGGTATTCATGATACCGAAACGGCTTGCTTCTTTCATAGGAACTTCGATGACTGCGATGGTTGCATCGGCATCGTTGTCTTTGTGCGCCTGCAGCATCTTGTCATAATTCATCTTATAGATATGGTCACCGGAGAGAACCAAAAGATAATCCGGTGAATATGTATCAATAAAATCGATGTTCTGAGAAATTGCATCTGCTGTACCTCTGTATACATCCAGGTTCGCATCTGCCTTCTCACGTGGCGGAAGAACGAATACGCCGCTTTCTTTGGCATCTAATCCCCAACGACGTCCGGCTGCCACATAACTGTTCAGCAGAATTGATTCATACTGCGTTAAAATCTCCTACTACGTTAATTCCGCTGTTTGCGCAGTTGCTGAGTGGAAAAA
>ENA-OQHD01000266-OQHD01000266.1-human-gut-metagenome-genome-assembly--contig:-NODE-266-length-21273-cov-10.094675_pt1 | contig 21273 bp, 25 predicted proteins | sample MGYA00242560_ERZ504711 | MGnify/ENA primary metagenome ERZ504711 (study PRJEB26092, sample SAMD00036198) | human gut metagenome | host: Homo sapiens | study: EMG produced TPA metagenomics assembly of...
GTGGCGAAGTCTCGCGTGCCGAGTCTGTTGCTCAGGTCAAAGAAATCTTTGCGACTTTACGATGAAATAGAAAGAGCCCTGTTAGTATGTACTCTAACAGGGCTCATATATAATAAATTGCTTGTAATCTGACGAATAAAGCGATGAGACAGCTGTCTAACTCTTCAATATTCGAGTTCAGAGAAAAGATCGATTACATATCTATGATTATTATCCTAATAATGAGGAGAGAGATGTAACTCATGAGTATCAATTTATGTTTAATCTATTTCTTACCCATCAGGAGGTTTAAATGCAGCCTTTTTTTACAACACAAGCCTTAAGGGTTTTGACCCTATCCATCTTGTTAGGTATCTTTGGGACCACCTTGTTTGACTTGGTTTCGGTTCTCTATGCGGCTACCTTCCCTAATCCAGAATTGGCGGTGGGGTTGGCGAGTTTGATTACCTCGCTTCCCTATGTTTTTGATTTTATTGTGGGTTATGTCTCTGATCGAGCGTCAAATAGCTTTAAGGCCATGAAATTGGTACGCTGGTTGCAGATGAGTTTATATGTCTTTTTTGGGGTGTTAACCTTGCTTAAACCTAGTTGGTGGGTCTTCGTCTTGGTCCTAGCCATCAACTTTATGAGTGATATTATTGGTAATTACACTGCCTATCTCAATCTTTCCCTCAATCGTCGGGTGGTAGATGAGGAGAATTTTTCCTTAGCCATCTCTTTTCGTAAGGGAATGTCTAATATCGTCACCTTAGCGGGAAAGAGCGTGGGTGTCATGCTCATTGCCCTGCTGGCTCATAACTATTTCTTGTTTGCCTTGATTAATGTTTTGGTTTTCTTGGCTTCTTATCTGGTCTTGCGACGAGGGCGAAAACTTTTTGACCATCTTGATGAACCAATACCTGAGTCCAAAGAACAACAAGCAGAATCCTTAAAAGCCCTGATTTGTCAGTTTGTCAGGGACACCATAACCAATTTCACCTTTCTCAAATCCCAGTCCTCTATTTTTAATTTGGTCATGATTTACTCTAGTATGAACCTGCTCTCGTCAGCCATGGCCACCCTGTTGATGATTTATCTCTTATCGGTCAAGGAGTTGCAGTTGGGGTCTTATGCTGTGACTATCACAGTCTTTGAGTCTATTGAATTGGTTGCTTTCTTTTTAGGATCACTTTTTCCGTTCGACTTTTACCGCAAGTGGTCCATTAGGTCCAACCTGCTTTTTGAGAATAGTCTAGCATTGTTGATGCTTATCAGTATCTTTGTATGGCACAATCCCATTGTCCTCTTTACCTTGCTTTTTCTTTCTTCTTATGCGACAGCCATTTCCAATCCAAAATCAGATACCATCGTCATCTTCTCCATTGTTGAAGAGCGACAGAACGCTGTCTTTAGTATCTTTTCAACCATTGTCACAGCGACTGTACCCCTGGGTGCAGCTGTGATTTTGGCCTTAAACCAGTCCTTGGGTGCTACTTGGTCATGGACTCTCTTGGCTTTCTTGGCGGTATTTAATATAGGTTATACCTGTTTTTGGAAGGAAGAGACACGGGCAGTATCTTAAACCTATTATCATTTTTAAGTCTAGCTGCGGTTGGACTTTTTATTTTTCCTTGCAAAACCTCTGTGTTTTCGATATAATTAACTGGTTAAGTAAATGGAGAAAGTAATGATAGAACTAGAAGAACAAGTAAATCAATTGATTAATCAAATTTTGCTTAAGGCTGAAAATCAGTATGAGCTCCTCATTGGTCAGTGCCGAAGTAAGGTTAAGTTGACCAACACCCAGGAGCATATTCTCATGCTTTTGTCTGAGGGGCAAAAGACCAATTCTGAGTTGGCTAAGGCTCTCAATGTCAGCCAGGCTGCTGTTACCAAGGCAGTAAAAACCTTGGTCAAAGAGGGCATGTTGGAAGGTAAGAAAGACAAGGATGATGGGCGCGTGACCTATTTCGTCTTAACACAAGAAGCTCAACCTATTGCCCAAGAGCATAAGGAACACCACCAAGAGACCCTTGGGGTTTATCGGTCTGTATTGGATCAGTTTGATCATCAAGAGCGTCAGGTTATTGGCCGTTTCTTGATAAAATTAGCAGAAAAAATAGAGGAATAAGATGCGTTATATTACAGTTGAAGGTCTGAGCTTCCAGTATGATGCGGAGCCCGTTCTGGACAATATTCACTATCATTTGGATTCTGGGGAGTTTGTGACCCTGACTGGGGAAAATGGAGCTGCCAAGTCAACGCTTATTAAGGCTACCCTAGGAATTCTCAAGCCTAAGAAGGGGATTGTGACGATTTCTGATATTAACAAAGATGGTAAGAAGCTTCGCATGGCCTATCTACCACAGCAAATTGCCAGCTTTAATGCAGGATTCCCAAGTACTGTTTATGAGTTTGTCAAGTCAGGTCGCTACCCCCATAAGGGGTGGTTCCGTCGCTTGAACAAACATGACTTAGAGCATGTTCAACGTGCTCTAGAGTCTGTAGGTATGTGGGAAAATCGTTACAAGCAGATTGGACATCTCTCAGGTGGTCAAAAGCAACGTGCTGTCATTGCTCGTATTTTTGCTTTAGATCCTGATATCTTTGTTTTGGATGAGCCAACGACAGGGATGGATGCAGGGACAGCCAATACCTTTTACGAACTCATGCACCACTCTGCTCATAATCATGGCAAGTCTGTCTTAATGATTACCCATGACCCAGAGGAAGTCAAGGAGTACACAGACCGTAATATTCACCTGGTTCGTAACCAGAAATTGCCTTGGCGTTGTTTCAATATCCATGAAAAGGATGGAGAGGATCACAAACATGATTAGTGAATTATTAGCCTATGATTTTATGCAACGTGCTATTCTCGCCGTGATTGCTATCAGTATCTTTTCGCCAATTTTGGGACTCTTCTTAATTCTTCGTCGTCAGAGTCTGATGAGCGATACTTTGAGTCACGTGTCCCTAGCTGGGGTAGCTGTTGGAATTTTCTTGGGACAATCAACCACTTGGATGACCCTTGTGGTTGTGGTTATTGCTGCTTTAGTTTTGGAATACCTCAGGGTCAGTTACAAGCATTATATGGAGATTTCAACAGCTATCCTCATGTCAATGGGATTGGCAGTGGCTCTTATTCTTAGTGACAAGGCGGGTAGCAGTAGTATGAGTTTGGATAGCTATCTTTTCGGTTCTATTATCACGATTAGCTCTGAGCAGGTGCATGCTCTCTTTCTTATTGCGGCTATTGTACTGATCTTGACTCTCCTCTTTATTCGTCCTATGTATCTTTTGACTTTTGACGAAGACATTGCTCATGTAGATGGCTTGCCAGTACGTCTCATGTCGCTCCTCTTCAATATTGTGACAGGGATAGCGATTACCCTGATGATTCCAGCAGCAGGAACACTTTTGGTTTCTACCATCATGATTCTCCCAGCAGCTATTGGTATGAAAATAGGTCAGACCTTCAAGTCTGTTATTTTCTGGGCTATTAGTATTGGTTTGGTTGGAATGCTCTCTGGTATCTTTATTTCCTATTATTGGGAAACACCAGCTAGTGCGACCATTACTCTTATCTTCATCGCCTTCTTTGGTCTGGTATCAATCTTTAGGCCTCTCTTAAAAGCAGAGTAAATAATAGAAAAGGAGCTTGAGAAATCGAGCTCTTTTTGTGATATACTAAAGTGGATTTTTAGATTTGAGTTAAAAATAATGGTAGATTTCTAGTCAGAAAAAATCAGTCAGATTCTGCTATTGTCTGTCATAAATCGTAGCAAAAACAAAAAGGAGGAAATATGGAAATCTTTTTAACAAGTATATCTGGAATTCTAGTCATCCTGGGTATGATTTTAGTGGGCTTCGTCATGGGGGAAAAAGGCTGGTTTGATGACAAGTCGCGTGGCCTAATCGCTAAGATGGTCACCCAAATTGCCTTGCCCTGCTATATGCTTTATACCATCACGCAGCGTTTCACAGCAGCAGACCTGCTTAAGATGTTGCCAGAATTACGTTTTCCTGCTCTGTCTATGGTGATTTTATTTGGAATTGCAACAGCAGTGGCTAGGATTTTTGCAGTCAGAAAGGATCGTCGTGGACTCTTTATTTCCATGTTTTTTAATTCTAATACGATCTTCGTGGGACTACCAATCAACCAAGCTCTTTTTGGAGATGCTAGTATTCCCTATGTTCTGATCTATTACATGTGTAATACGACTTTTTTTCTGGACCTTGGGGACCTATCTCATCCAGCGAGATGGTGAAGGAGAAGCTGAGTTTGATTTAAAAACTAGTTTAAATAAGATTTTTTCTCCCCCTCTTATGGGTTTTATCATAGGTCTTATTATCGTTATTCTTCATATTCAGTTACCGACATTTTTAACCAGTGATTTGCAGTATTTAGGTAGTTTAACAACTCCTTTATCTATGATTTTTATCGGTTTGTCAGTGTCTAATGCAGGAGTGAAGCAGTTGGTTCTGAAAAAAGACCAGGTATTAATTCTGCTAGGACGCTTTGTGGTTGCCCCGGTTTTGATGGCTGCAATCGTTTATTGGTCCTCCTTACCAACTTTGATGAAGCAAGTTTTTATCATCCAGTCGGCTATGCCTGTCATGACCAATGCACCTGTGGTTGCTAAACTCTACGGAGCTAATAGTGATTACGCTGCTATCATGGTGACTGAGACTACCCTCGCGACCATGATCGTTATCCCAATTCTCATGGTTTTGATGGCCTAATAAATGTCTGAGTCATCCAGTTTTTGCTGGCGGCCTCTTTTTGTAAAAAAAAATCAAAAAATGTTTAAGAAAATGCTTTACAAATTATCAAAAGGTGCTATAAAGATTATATATTCTATGCAAACGCTCGCATAGAATATGGGAGGAAATGAAATGAATAAGCTAAAAGAAAACTTTGGCTTTGATTTCTGGCAAAAGTTTGGTAAGGCCCTCATGGTTGTTATCGCGGTTATGCCAGCAGCAGGTCTTATGATCTCTATCGGTAAAACGATTGCCATGATTAATCCAAACGCGGCACCACTCGTTATTACAGGTGGATTTCTTGAGCAAATTGGTTGGGGGTTATCGGTAGTAACCTTCACATCTTGTTTGCCCTTGCCATTGGTGGTAGTTGGGCTAAGGAACGTGCAGGAGGTGCTTTTGCAGTAGGTTTTACATTTATCTTGATTAACCGCTTGACTGGTTCAATCTTTGGTGTTACTTCAGATATTCTTGCTGATAAGGGTGCTACAGTTCACACACTTCTTGGTCAAATCAATCAAGGTGTCTGACTACTTCATCAGTGTTTTGGAAGCTCTAGCCCTTAACATGGGTTGTATTTGTAGGTATCATCTCTGGTTTCATCGGAGCTACTGCTTACAACAAATACTATAACTTCCGTAAATTGCCAGAAGCTTTATCATTCTTCAATGGTAAACGTTTCGTACCATTCGTAGTTATTCTTCGTTCAGCTATTGCAGCCATCGTTCTTGCTATTGTATGGCCAGTTATCCAATCTTGAATTAACGGTTTTGGTATGTGGATTGCCAACTCGAAAGAAAATGCTCCAATTTTGGCACCGTTCTTGTTCGGTACATTGGAACGTCTTCTCTTGCCGTTTGGTCTCCACCACATGTTGACTATTCCATTTAACTACACTCAATTGGGTGGTACTTATGAAGTCTTGACTGGTGATGCAAAAGGTACTAAAGTTTTGGGTCAAGATCCACTCTGGCTCGCATGGGTTACTGACCTTGCTAACCTTAAAGGTGCGCATCCAGATCAATATAAACACCTTCTTGAAGCCTATACACCAGCTCGTTTCAAAGTTGGTCAAATGATTGGTTCATTTGGTATCTTGATGGGTATGGTGGTAGCTATCTACCGTAACGTTGATGATGATAAGAAACATCAGTATAAAGGTATGTTGACTGCAACTGTGCTTGCAACATTCTTGACAGGGGTAACAGAACCTATCGAGTACATGTTCATGTTCGTAGCTACTCCACTTTACATCATTTACGCATTTGTACAAGGTGCTGCCTTTGCATGGCTGACATCGTTCACCTTCGTGTTCACTCATTCGGTTCTATCGAATTCTTAACACGTACACCTCTCGCTATTAACGCTGGTTTGGCGATGGATATCATTAACTTCATTTGGGTAACTGTACTCTTTGGTGTTATCATGTTCTTCATTGCAAACGTCATGATTAAGAAATTTGATTACGCAACACCAGGACGTAATGGTAACTACGAACAAAATGACGATTCTTCAGAATCTGCTGGATCAGCAGGTGCTGGAACAAGCTCAGCAAGCTCACAAGTTATAAACATCATCAACCTTCTTGGTGGACGTGCTAACATTGTCGATGTTGACGCATGTATGACTCGTCTCCGTGTTACTGTTAAAAATGCTGAAAAAGTCGGAACTGAAGAACAATGGGAAGCTGAAGGTGCTAAGGATCTTGTTATTAAAGGCCAAGGTGTCCAAGACATCTACGGTCCTAAAGCTGACATCTTGAAATCTGATATCCAAGACGTACTTGATTCAGGTGAAGTTATCCCTGAAACACTTCCAAGTCAAGTGACTGCTGTTCAAAAAGCAGAAGCTCAATTCAAAGGTGTGACTGAAGATGTTCACTCAGTTGCAGACGGTCAAGTTATCAACATTGAAGATGTAAAAGATCCAGTATTTTCACAAAGAATGATGGGTGATGGTTTCGCTGTAGAACCAGAAAACGGTAAGATTGTTTCTCCATTAGCTGGTAAAGTTTCAAGCATCTTCCCAACTAAACATGCTCTTGGTTTGGTATCAGATAATGGACTTGAAGTTTTGGTTCACATAGGACTTGATACTGTTAGTCTTGAAGGTAAACCATTTGAGGTTAAAGTTACTGAAGGACAAACTGTTGCTGCTGGTGATCTCTTAGTGGAAGCAGATCTTGCAGCTATCCGTGAAGCTGGACGTGAAACTTCAACAGTAGTTGTCTTCACCAATACAGACGCGATTAAATCAGTTAAAGTAGAACATACAGGAAAATTGGCAGCTAATGCTCCAGTTGCAAAAGTAGAACTTTAATTTGTTAAATAATAATCAAGCAGACAGCCCAGGGGCTGTCTTGTTTGTAAAAGACCTTGTTGTCATTTCTATATGTAAGTGTCAGATAAAGGATAAGATTATGAAATTTCTAACCTTAAATACCCATAGTTGGATGGAAGAAGATGCAGAAGGAAAATTCCAAACCCTAAAGGAACAAATCCTTAAGGCTCAATATGATATCATTTGTTTCCAAGAAGTTAATCAGGAAATAGAGACGGCAGCTGTAGAAATGGATGCTTACTATCATGTGCTACCATCAGCAACATCAATCCACCAAGATCACTTTGTCCATTTGCTTGTGGAAAAATTAGCTGAAGAGGGACTTCAATATCATTGGACGTGGGCTTATAATCACATTGGTTATGACCAACCTTAATGAAGGTGTTGCTGTCTTGTCACGCCAACCATTGACAGCTAGCGAAATTTTAGTTTCAGATGTTGATGATCCAACAGACTATCATACACGCCGTGTGGCAGTGGCTGAGACGACTGCAGATGGCCGAGAAGTTGCTGTTGCTAGTGTCCATCTTTCATGGTGGGATAAAGGTTTCCAAGAAGAGTGGGCACGCATTGAGGAACGTTTCCAATCTATTGGCAAACCTCTTATCCTAGCAGGGGACTTTAATAACCCAGCAGGTCGAGAAGGTTACCAAACAATATTAGCCAGTCCGCTCAAACTTCAGGATAGCTTCCAAGTGGCTCAAAAAACAAATGGAAGCTATACAGTTGGACCTGGTATCGATGGTTGGAAAGGTAATGAAGAACCTTTACGTATTGACTATGTTTTTGCAAGCCAAGAGTGGGCAGTAAATCGCCTTAGTGTCATTTTTGATGGGAACAATCAATCTCTAGTAAGTGATCATTATGGCCTTGAAGCAGGACCTTACATTTAAATAGTAACTGTAACCTATCATGACCTAATGAGGGTAAAAAAACATTGTCAAAAGATAAATAAAAGAGTAAACTAGAAGCTGTAATTGAATTTTTATAAGGAGAGACTAATGGCTCATATTAAATTTGACTATTCAAAAGTTTTGGATAAATTTGTAGCACCACACGAAGTAGATAACCTTCAAGCACAAGTAACAGTAGCAGACGAAATGATCCGCAAAGGAACAGGACCAGGTGCTGACTTCCTTGGATGGCGTGACCTTCCAGAGAACTACGATCGTGAAGAGTTTGATCGTATTTTGAAAGCTGCTGAAAAAATCAAAGAAGAAAGCGACGTTTTGGTTGTTATCGGTATCGGTGGTTCTTACCTTGGTGCTAAAGCAGCTATTGACTTCTTGAGCAATCACTTTGCTAACCTTCAAACAAAAGAAGAACGTAAAGCACCACAAATCGTTTATGCTGGGAACTCTATTTCATCAACTTACCTCGCTGACTTGCTTGAGTATGTTGAAGGTAAAGATTTCTCAGTTAACGTTATCTCTAAATCAGGAACAACAACTGAACCAGCTATCGCTTTCCGTTTGTTCAAGGAACTTCTTGTTAAGAAATACGGTCAAGAAGAAGCTAACAAACGTATCTACGCAACAACTGACCGCCAAAAAGGTGCTGTTAAGGTTGAAGCAGACGCTAACGGTTGGGAAACATTTGTTGTTCCAGATGATATCGGTGGACGCTTCTCAGTATTGACAGCTGTAGGTCTATTGCCAATTGCAGTTTCAGGGGCTGATATCAAAGCCCTCATGGAAGGTGCTAACGCTGCACGTAAAGAGTACTCTTCATCTAAAATCTCTGAAAATGAAGCTTACCAATACGCTGCAATTCGTAACATCCTTTACCGTAAAGGTTACACAACTGAAATCTTGGCAAACTACGAACCATCACTTCAATACTTCGCTGAGTGGTGGAAACAATTGGCTGGTGAGTCAGAAGGTAAAGACCAAAGAGGTATCTACCCAACCTCAGCAAACTTCTCAACTGACTTGCACTCTCTTGGCCAATTTATCCAAGAAGGTACACGTAATCTATTTGAAACTGTTGTTCGTGTAGACAAACCACGTAAAAACGTTGTTATTCCTGAATTGGCTGAAGACCTTGATGGACTGGGTTACCTCCAAGGCAAAGATGTTGACTTTGTTAACAAGAAAGCAACAGACGGTGTTCTTCTTGCTCATACAGATGGTGACGTGCCTAACATGTTCATTACTATCCCTGAACAAGATGCCTTTACATTGGGTTATATCATCTACTTCTTTGAGCTTGCTATCGCACTTTCAGGATACTTGAATGCTGTTAATCCATTTAACCAACCAGGTGTAGAAGCTTACAAGAAAAATATGTTCGCCCTTCTTGGTAAACCAGGATTTGAAGAACTTGGAGCAGAACTTAACGCTCGCTTGTAATTCTCAGATAGGATCAGCTTTGGCTGGTCTTTTTTCTGTTATTAGCACTTCGTCTTTATTTCAATTTTACTAACGGCAGTCAAAGTGCTATAATGTAAGGGATTGTGAATTTAGCGGGTTCTGCTATTTTCAAAAAAGAAAAAACAAATCAGAGATGTTATAACATCTCTTAGAAGAGGTGAATCCAATGGGACGTAAATGGGCTAATATCGTTGCTAAGAAAACTGCTAAAGATGGTGCTAACTCAAAGATTTATGCTAAGTTTGGTGTTGAAATCTATGTAGCTGCTAAACAAGGTGAACCAGATCCAGAGTCAAACTCAGCTTTGAAATTTGTTTTGGAACGTGCTAAACAAGCGCAAGTGCCAAAACATGTTATTGATAAGGCTATTGATAAGGCTAAAGGTAACACAGATGAAACTTTCGTTGAGGGGCGTTATGAGGGATTTGGACCTAACGGTTCTATGATCATTGTAGATACTTTAACTTCAAACGTTAACCGTACAGCTGCCAATGTTCGTACTGCATTTGGTAAAAATGGTGGTAATATGGGTGCTTCAGGTTCAGTATCATACATGTTTGATAAAAAAGGTGTCATTGTATTTGCTGGCGAAGACGCAGATGCTATTTTTGAGCAATTGCTTGAAGCAGATGTAGACGTTGAAGATGTAGAAGCAGAAGATGGAACAATCACTGTTTATACAGAACCAACTGACCTTCACAAGGCGTTGGAAGCTCTCCGTGCTAACGGTCAGGAAGAGTTCCAAGTGACAGAACTTGAAATGATTCCACAAACTGAGGTTACTCTTGAAGGTGAAGACCTTGAGACGTTCAAAGGACTTATTGATGCTCTTGAAGCGGATGATGATGTTCAAAAGGTTTATCACAACGTAGCAGATATGTAATCTCATTAAACATTTTCTGTCTTGTAGAAAGTGTTTTTCTGTGGTCTGGTTAAGGATCTGCCTTGTTTGTCCTGACGTAATCTGATATAGTAGAAGCCAAGTGAATTATTGGAGGAACACGAAATATGAATATGATGCTATTGTTGGTTATTTATGCTGTTGCAATTGTTGGTTATGTGGTGTTTAGCCGTCGCCGTCAGGCGAAGGCTCAAGAAGATCGTTTTGCAGGTCTCGCTAAGGGTGCGGAAGTCGAAACAATTGGTGGTTTGATTGCCATTGTTGACGAAATTGATAAAGAAAATAATCGTATCGTCTTGGATGCGGAAGGTGTTTTCTTGACTTTTGACTTGAGCCGTTCAATCATGAAAGTGATCACGCCAGCACCAAGTACAGAAACAGCAGAGACTGTTAAAGAGACAATTGTTGAAGAAGATTCAGCAATTGAGTCTGCTGATGAAAAGTAAGATGTGTATTTTAGGCTAGGTTAAATCCTGGTCTTTTTGCATATTCTAATCTCCTTGGTATTAAATACTGTTCAGAACCCTTTAAAATGTGGTAGAATAAAGGATAAACTATATTTAGAGGATATTTCATGTTTAAATTTAGAAAAAAATCTCATCAAGAGGTTTTAGACAATATTCCTAATCATATCGGTATTATTATGGATGGAAATGGCCGTTGGGCTAAAAAGCGTCTACAACCGCGTGTGATGGGACATAAGGCTGGGATGGATGCCTTGCAAAAGGTAACCATCGAAGCGTCACAACTTGGAGTTAAGGTATTGACAGTCTATGCTTTCTCAACTGAAAACTGGTCACGTCCACAAGATGAAGTTAAATTTATCATGAATTTGCCAGTTGAATTTTTTAACAAGTATGTACCAGAATTAGACAAAAACAATGTTCGCATTTTGACAATCGGAGATAATAGTCGCCTACCTAAGGAAACCTTAGATGCTCTTGAAAAGGCAGTAGAGCAGACGAAACATAATTCCGGTTTGATACTTAATTTTGCATTGAACTACGGTGGTCGTGCGGAGATTGTATCGGCTGTTCAAGCTATTGCTAAAGAGGTTGAAATAGGGAGACTCAGACCTGAAGCTATTGATGAAGACCTCATTGCTAAGCATTTGATGACAGATAAGCTGCCATACCTTTATCGTGATCCAGATTTAATTATCCGTACGAGTGGCGAACTTCGTCTTAGTAATTTCTTGCCTTGGCAATCTGCCTATAGTGAGTTTTACTTCACAGATGTTTTCTGGCCAGACTTTGATCAGCAGGGACTACATCAAGCTATCTCTGACTACAATAAACGTCACCGTCGCTTCGGTGGTGTCTAGAAAGGACCTCTCATGCAAGAACGTTTAATTGGTGGGGGTGTGGCAGCAGCCATTTTCCTCCCATTGCTCTTTATCGGTGGTCTTCCTTTCCAGCTTTTGGTTGGGGCTATGGCCATGGTTGCAGTGTCTGAGATGCTTCGGATGAAGCACTTGGAGATGTTCTCTATCGAAGGTGTTTTGTCTATGTTGGCAGCCTTTATTTTAGTAGTGCCCATTGACCATTATTTTAACAGTCTTCCGACAGATGCCAGTGTGACAGGTTTTGCTATTATTTCTTTTTTAATTTTAGCAGGAACTGTACTTAATAGCGACCACTATTCTTTTGATGATGCAGTATATCCAATCACTTCTGCCTTTTATGTTGGTTTTGGTTTCCAAAATCTCATTGCAGCACGTTTGGATAGCTGGGAAAAAGTTTTATTTGCCCTCTTCATTGTTTGGGCGACGGACATTGGTGCCTATCTCTTTGGTCGTCGATTTGGTCAAAAAAATGTTATTGCCAAAAGTATCACCTAATAAAACCATTGAAGGTAGTGTTGGTGGTATCTTATCAGCAATCATTGTAGCACTACTCTTTGGGTTGATTAATCATAATGTCTATGCACCCCATAGTTTCTTCTGGTTGCTTATCTGTACTATTCTCTTTAGTATCTTCGGTCAATTTGGTGACTTGGTTGAATCAGCTATTAAACGACACTTTGGTGTTAAAGACTCAGGTAACCTTATTCCTGGACACGGTGGCATATTAGACCGTTGTGATAGCTGGATTTTCGTTTTCCCAATCATGCACTTACTAGGACCTTTTTTAAGGGTGGTGGTGTCTAAATGAAAGCTATTATTACTTTTTTACTGATTTTCTGTGTGATTGTCGTCTTCCATGAGTTTGGCCATTTCTTCTTTGCCAAACGATCAGGCATTCTGGTGCGTGAATTTGCCATTGGGATGGGTCCTAAAATTTTTGCACACACTGGTAAGGATGGTACCGTTTATACTATTCGTATTCTTCCTTTGGGTGGTTATGTGCGTATGGCTGGTTGGGGTGAAGATACAACTGAGATTAAAACGGGGAGTCCTGCTAGCCTAACGCTTGGAAAAGATGGCAAAGTGAGACGTATCAATCTTTCAGATCGTCAGGTTGACCAGACGGCTTTGCCTATGAACGTTACTGCCTATGATTTGGAAGATAAGTTAACTATTACAGGTCTTGTCCTAGGTGAGACCAAGACCTATGAGGTTGACCATGATGCCACTATCGTTGAGGAAGACGGTACGGAGCTTCGTATTGCTCCTAAGGATGTCCAATATCAAAATGCTAGCATTTGGGGACGTTTAATTACCAATTTCGCTGGTCCTATGAACAACTTTATTCTTGGGGTCTTGGTCTTTATTATCCTTGCCTTTGTTCAAGGTGGTGTTCAAGATACGTCGACCAACCTTATCCAGGTGGCTAATGGTGGTGCTGCCCAGGTGTCAGGTTTGAAAACTGGTGATGCCATCGTGGCCATTAACAAGGACAAGGTTACTGACTGGGACAGCTTGAAAGAAGCATTGAGAGAGAATACCCAAAAATTCTCGAAAGGCGACAGCCTTTCTGTGACGGTTAAGAGAAGTAATGGTCAGGAAGAAACTATTTCTGTTAAACCCCAAGAGAGCCAAGGGAGCTACTTTTTAGGTGTCTCTCCTGTCTTAAAGACAGGTCTTAAAGATAAGATTTTTGGTGGTTTCCAAATGGCTTGGGAAGGTGCGACGGCAATCCTCGCTACGCTCAAAGGGCTCATTACCAACTTTAGCTTGAACAAGCTTGGTGGACCGGTTGCTATGTTCCAGATGTCTGCACAAGCCTCAGAAAGTGGGTTGATTTCCATTATTGATCTTATGGGAATGCTCTCTATCAACTTAGGGATTTTCAATCTTATTCCAATTCCAGCCCTTGACGGTGGTAAAATTGTTATGAATATTATTGAAGCTATTCGTCGTAAACCACTTAATCAAGAAATTGAAAGCTATATCACACTCGCAGGTGTTGCGGTCATGGTTGTCCTTATGATTGCAGTAACTTGGAATGATATTATGCGTGCTTTCTTTTAATTAGAAACAAAGAAATGAAAGGAAGTCTAAGGAACTTGACCCACGGGCTAGCCTCCTTAGTATGTAAATAATGAAACAAAGTAAAATGTTGATTCCAACACTTCGTGAAATGCCAAGTGATGCTCAAGTTATTAGTCATGCCCTTATGGTACGTGCGGGTTACGTGCGTCAGGTCTCTGCTGGTATTTATGCTTATATGCCATTGGCAAACCGTGCTATCGAGAAATTTAAAACCATCATGCGTGAGGAGTTTGAAAAAATTGGTGCGGTTGAAATGTTGGCGCCAGCGCTTTTGACAGCAGATTTGTGGCGTGAATCTGGTCGTTATGAAACTTATGGTGAAGACCTTTATAAACTAAAAAATCGTGATAAATCTGACTTTATTCTCGGTCCAACTCACGAAGAAACTTTTACAGTCTTGGTTCGTGATGCGGTTAAATCATACAAACAATTGCCACTTAACCTTTATCAAATCCAATCTAAATATCGTGATGAAAAACGTCCTCGTAATGGTCTTCTTCGTACGCGTGAATTTATCATGAAGGATGCTTATAGTTTCCACCAAAACTACGAAGATTTGGATGTAACTTACGAAGACTATCGTAAGGCCTATGAAGCTATCTTTACACGTGCTGGCCTTGAGTTTAAGGCTATCATCGGTGATGGTGGTGCTATGGGCGGTAAGGATTCCCAAGAATTTATGGCTGTCACTCCTGAGCGTACGGACCTTAATCGTTGGGTAGTTCTTGATAAGTCAATTGCTTCATTGGATGAGATTCCAGAAGATGTCATGGAAGAAATCAAGAATGAATTGACATCGTGGTTGGTAGCTGGTGAAGATACGATTGCATATTCTACAGAGTCAAGTTATGCAGCTAACCTTGAGATGGCAACAAACGCCTACATACCAGCGACTAAGGTTGTGACTCAAGAAGAAGTTTCACGAGTCGAAACACCAGGTTGCAAGTCAATTGACGATGTCGCTGCTTTCTTGAATATTCCAGAAGAACAAACGATTAAGACTTTGCTTTTCACTGCTGATGACGAACCAGTAGTGGCTCTTCTTGTTGGTAATGATCAAGTTAACGATGTGAAGTTGAAAAACTACCTTGCAGCTGACTTCCTTAAACCAGCTACAGAAGATGAAGCGCGTCAAGTCTTTGGTGCTAACTTCGGTTCTCTTGGTCCAGTTAATCTTCCTGAAAATGTTCGTATCATTGCAGACCGTAAGGTTCAAGACGTGGCTAATGCTGTTGTTGGAGCCAATGAAGATGGTTATCACTTGACAGGAGTTAACCCAGAGCGTGACTTCAAGGCAGAATACGTGGATATTCGTAAAGTTAAAGAAGGTGAGATTTCGCCAGACGGTCAAGGTGTCCTTCAGTTTGCGCGTGGTATCGAGATTGGTCATATCTTTAAACTTGGTACACGTTACTCTGAAAGTATGGGTGCTAACGTTCTTGACGAAAATGGTCGCGCAGTTCCAATTATCATGGGATGTTACGGTATCGGTGTAAGCCGTATCTTATCAGCGGTTATTGAGCAACACGCACGTCTCTTTGTCAACAAAACACCAAAAGGTCAATACCGTTATGCTTGGGGTATTAATTTCCCTAAAGAATTGGCACCTTATGATGTTCACTTGATTACAGTTAACACAAAGGACGAGGAAGCTAATGCATTGACAGATCGTTTGGAAGCTGCTCTTGCTGCTGAAGGTTATGATGTTTTGATAGATGACCGTAATGAGCGTGTTGGTTCTAAATTCTCTGATAGTGACCTTATCGGGCTTCCAATTCGTGTGACGGTTGGTAAAAAGGCAAGTGAAGGTGTTGTCGAAGTTAAAATCAAGGCAACTGGTGACACTATTGAAGTGAACGCAGATAATTTGATTGAAACACTTGCTATCTTAACAACTGAACAAGATGCTTAATACTAAAAAAGTCTTTTCTTGCAGAGGCGGGAAGAGATTTTTCTTTTTAAACGACAAAGATTAATTGAGAAAAAGGAGATAAATTCCAATTTGACAGAATTGTCTAAATAGTGTAAACTTAAATCTATCTTAACTACGGAGGCATTACATGCTTGACAAATCTACCCACTGGGGAAATCTTAAAGCTTGTTATTACTTTAGTTTCTTTAGATAGGGCGTTTGTGTTTCAAGATACAAGCGTCAATAAGTTTGTATCTATGAAGCTAAAGCATTTTGTGATGGATTAGCCGATTAGATAAAGAGGTCTAACCGGTGACATAGGCTAGCTTGTGCTAGTCAAGATGCAGAGAACCAGTTGGGTCTGTCCTAGCTGGTTTTTCCATGCCGTGGTCTATTTTTAATTTCTCATTCTAAGCTAGAATTGTTCTTTAAACAGCAAGATTTAGCTTACTTTTGACGTGATAAATAAAGTGATTGTATCACTTGGGGATGCTCTTGAAGACTTGAGGATTTTTCATGGGCAATGAAACTGTTGTTTTCCCTGTGCCTCCAATGCTTCAGAAGAACATAAAAGGAAATTGGAAATAGATAAAATAAAAAAAACCAGAGGTGTACAAGATGAAGAAATTCTTGGTCAGTATGATGGCTGTTATAACAGCTACCATCTTGGTTGCATGCTCCAATGCTTCTAACAAAGATTTAGTTCACATCGGTGTTCTCCAATATGTAGAGCATCCTTCCTTGTCAGCGACACGTAAAGGGTTCATTGAAGAACTCAAAGAGGAAGGGTATGTCGATGGTAAGAACATTAAAATCGATTATCAGAATGCACAAGGAGATCAGTCTAACTTGCAGACGATTTCTCAGTCGCTTATTGAAGATAATGATGTCATGTTGGCTATCGCAACCCCAGCAGCTCAGTCATTAAGCAGTTTGACAAAAGGTAAGCCAATTCTCTTTACGGCAGTGACGGATCCTGTCTCAGCTAAGTTGGTTAAGTCTATGGACAATGTTGGTGGAAATGTGACGGGGACAAGTGACATGTCTCCTATCAATAAACAGGTTGAATTGTTGAAAAAGGTTTTTCCAAACACTTAAAAAAGTTGGGATTATGTATACGACCAGTGAGCGTAACTCAGAAGTTCAGGTTGAAGAAGCCAAGAAATACTTTAAGAAAGCTGGTATTGAAACGGTTATTAAGGGGATTTCATCAACCAACGATATTCAAGATACAGCCAAAAGCTTGATGAGTCAGACCGAAGTCATTTTTATCCTGACTGACAATACCATTGTTAGTGCCATTAATACCTTGGTAGACCTTTCTAAAGAGACTAAAGTTCCTGTTGTTGGTAGTGATGCTGGTAGTGTAGAAAAAGGTGTCCTATTCACTTATGGAACCAACTATGAAGCGCTTGGTCGTCAAACAGGTAAGTTAGCAGGTCGTGTTCTGCGGGGTGAGAAAGTTAAGGACATTGATGCGGAGTACCCTAAAACTCTAAATGTTGTGGTTAATCATGATATGGCTAAAGAACTTGGCATTGATGTTTCTAGCATTAGTGATGAGGAATCTAAAGTATCAACGAAAGATGACAAACCGATTGCCAAAAAATGATAAGGGTGTCATTAAGCTTAAGGTGAATAAGTCATCTAAGAATGGCTTTTCAAATGTGGTTCTAACATCCATTTCTCAGGGACTTCTCTGGGCGATTATGGCTATTGGGGTCTTCATTACCTTCCGTATTTTGGACCTTGCCGATTTGACAGCTGAGGGAGCCTTTCCACTTGGTGCTGCAACGACAACTATCATGATTATCCGTGGTATCAATCCAATCTTTGCAACTCTAGGTGGTTTTGTAGCTGGTATGTTTGCAGGTGCTGTGTCTGGCTTTATGCATACGAAAATGAAGATACCAGCACTATTAACAGGGATTATTACCCTAACAGGGCTCTATTCAGTTAACCTTTTGGTTCTCGGAAGTGCCAATATCTCTCTTTCAGGACATAATACGCTAGTGACTATGGTGATGGGGCTTGGATTGTCTAAGCTGAGTGGTGTGATTCTATTAGGACTAATCTTCGTTAGTCTTGTAGTGTTTATGTTGGTTGTTCTCCTTAATACACAGGTTGGACTTGCTCTTCGTGCAACAGGTGATAATCTTGCCATGGGAGAAGCTAATGGTATCAAAGTTGATCGTATGAAGATTCTTGGTTACATGATTTCCAATGGTTTGATTGCCCTATCAGGTGCTCTCCTAGCTCAAAATAATGGCTATGCGGATATGAATATGGGTACAGGTACAATCGTAAATGGCTTGGCTGCAATCATCTTGGCTGAGGTTATCGTTAAGTATTTACCACTTGGCAAACGTCTTTGGTCAATTGTTGTCGGAGCTGTTCTCTACCGTTTGGTCTTGGTTATGATCCTTGCCATGAACGTTGATGCTCAAATGCTGAAATTAGCTTCAGCTATCTTGCTTGCTATCATCCTTTATGTGCCTGAAGTACGACAAAAATTGAAAATCAATCCTAACAAATCCTTGACTCCAGGAGGTGACAAGTAGTGGCTTTACTTAGTTTACAACAGATTCATAAAACCTTTGAAAAAGGCACAGTCAATGAAAATCACGTCCTGCGTGGTTTAGATCTCGACATTGAACAGGGAGATTTTATCTCTGTCATCGGGGGAAACGGTGCTGGTAAGTCAACCTTGATGAATTCAATTGCTGGTGTTCTCAGCATTGATGAGGGGGATATCTTGTTGGACGGTCAATCTATTAAGAAAGCATCTGTAGATGAGCGCTCTAAAGACATTAGCCGTGTTTTCCAAGATCCTCGAATGGGTACAGCGACAAACCTTTCTATCGAAGAAAATATGGCAATCGCCTATCGTCGTGGCAAGAAACGTAGCTTCTTTAAAAAGTCTATCACTGAAAGTGAACGTCAAATATTCAAGGAAGCCTTGGTAGATCTTGGTCTTGGTCTTGAGAATCGTATGAAGACTGATGCTAATTTCTTGTCAGGTGGACAACGTCAGGCCTTGACGCTTGCTATGGCGACCTTGGTTCGTCCAAAGATTTTGCTGCTAGATGAACATACAGCAGCACTGGATCCTAAGACAAGTGACATGGTCATGAATTTGACGCGTAAGATTGTTGAAGAACAAAAGTTGACAACTCTTATGATTACCCACAATATGGAACATGCTATCGAATATGGAAACCGTTTAGTTATGCTCTATCATGGTAAGATCGTCGTAGATGTGCAAGGTGAAAAAAAGAAAAACCTCACTGTTGCAGAGCTTATGGCCCTCTTCCACAAAAATAGTGGACAAGTTCTCAATGACGATGCCTTGGTACTCGGTTAATATACTAGAAAAAAAAAACTATCCAAAGTTTAGATTTTGGATAGTTTTTTCTTGACTATTTTTGACTAAGTGCTAAAATGAAAATATAGATTAGCAGTTGTCTATCGTGAGTGCTAAAACAACATTTTAAACGTTGCTAATCTAAATAACACTTTTTGGAGGTAATTGGTATGGCATTAAAACCATTGGGCGATCGTATTATCGTCCGTTTTGAAGAAACAGAAGAAAAAACAGCTAGTGGCTTTGTATTGGCAGGAGCTAGTCATGAAACAACTAAGACTGCAGAGGTCTTGGCGGTAGGTGAAGGTACCCGTACTCTTACTGGGGAATTGATTGCACCTAGTGTTGCAGTAGGCGATAAGGTCCTTGTTGAAAATGGTACAGGTATCAGTGTTAAAGACGGAGAAGATTACGTTTCAATTATCCGTGAAGCAGATATTTTAGCAGTCCTAGCTTAAATTCTTGCTAATCAGATATAAATTAAGATAAAGAAGGAGTGAGTAATTATGGCAAAAGATATTAAATTTTCATCAGATGCACGTGCAGCAATGGTTCGTGGTGTTGATACTTTAGCTGATACCGTTAAGGTAACGCTTGGCCCTAAAGGTCGTAATGTTGTTTTGGAAAAGGCTTTTGGTTCACCACTTATCACTAATGATGGTGTGACAATTGCTAAAGAAATTGAACTTGAAGATCATTTTGAAAATATGGGTGCCAAGCTCGTCAGCGAAGTGGCTTCAAAAACTAATGATATTGCCGGTGACGGAACAACTACAGCCACTGTTTTGACACAAGCTATTGTTCGTGAGGGGCTCAAAAAATGTAACAGCTGGTGCTAATCCAATCGGTATCCGTCGTGGGATTGAAGCAGCTGTAGCTGCAGCTGTGGAAGAGCTTAAAGTCATTGCTCAACCAGTTGCTAATAAGGAAGCTATTGCTCAAGTTGCTGCGGTTTCATCTCGCTCTGAAAAAGTTGGTGAATACATTTCAGAAGCAATGGAACGCGTTGGTAATGATGGTGTTATCACTATTGAAGAGTCTCGTGGTATGGAGACAGAACTCGAAGTGGTTGAAGGTATGCAATTTGACCGTGGATATCTTTCTCAGTACATGGTTACTGATAATGAAAAAAATGGTCGCAGATCTTGAAAATCCATATATTCTTGTGACTGACAAGAAAATTTCAAATATCCAAGATATTCTTCCACTCTTGGAAGAAGTGCTTAAGACCAGTCGTCCACTTTTGATTATTGCTGACGACGTGGCTGGTGAAGCTCTTCCAACACTTGTTCTTAACAAAATTCGTGGAACCTTCAATGTCGTTGCTGTTAAGGCGCCTGGCTTTGGTGACCGTCGTAAAGCGATGTTGGAAGACATTGCTGTATTGACTGGAGCAACTGTTATTACTGAGGATCTTGGTCTTGAACTTAAGGATGCAACTATGGAATCACTTGGTCAGGCTTCGAAAGTAACTGTGGATAAGGATAGTACAGTTATCGTTGAAGGAGCAGGAAGCGCAGAAGCAATTGCTAACCGTGTTAACCTCATTAAATCTCAATTGGAAACAACAACATCTGAATTTGACCGTGAAAAACTTCAAGAGCGTTTGGCTAAATTGTCAGGTGGTGTTGCAGTTATTAAGGTTGGTGCAGCCACAGAAACAGCTCTTAAAGAAATGAAACTTCGTATCGAAGATGCTCTTAATGCTACTCGTGCCGCTGTTGAAGAAGGTATAGTAGCTGGTGGTGGTACAGCCCTAGTTAACGTCATTGCTAAGGTTGCTGAACTTGATCTTGAAGGTGACGATGCTACAGGACGTAATATTGTCCTACGTGCCTTGGAAGAACCTGTTCGTCAAATTGCTTATAATGCCGGTTATGAAGGTTCAGTTATCATTGATAAATTGAAGAATAGCCCAGTTGGTACAGGATTTAACGCTGCCAATGGCGAATGGGTAGATATGGTTGAATCAGGAATCATTGACCCAGTTAAGGTAACACGTTCAGCCCTTCAAAATGCTGCTTCAGTAGCTAGTCTTATCTTGACAACAGAAGCAGTCGTTGCCGACAAACCTGAACAAAAGGTCTCCAGCAGCGCCAGCTACGGATCCAGGAATGATGGGTTACTAAGATTTAAGAAAGAAAAAAAGCCTAGGAGAAGTCGAGAAATGAACTGCACCCCAAAATGTTAGACAGAAAACTCTAA
>ENA-OQHD01000267-OQHD01000267.1-human-gut-metagenome-genome-assembly--contig:-NODE-267-length-21223-cov-4.185628_pt1 | contig 21223 bp, 25 predicted proteins | sample MGYA00242560_ERZ504711 | MGnify/ENA primary metagenome ERZ504711 (study PRJEB26092, sample SAMD00036198) | human gut metagenome | host: Homo sapiens | study: EMG produced TPA metagenomics assembly of...
GAACAGGTACTACTCATTTGAAAAACCGAGTGAGGGAGCCATTGTATTGTTGAGGACACATGTAAGGCAGGAGCGTTCCGAATACACTTTGCAGAATCTGTTAGAAAAAGCCAGACACGAATCACACACGGTGAGTGCTCTGGCTTTTTCGTTACAGATTGTCAAAGGGATGAGGTAAAGCGGGCCGGTGTCCGATGCAATACAGTGACTCCCTCACGTCTGTTTTTATCAAAAGTACTTATTTGAGTGATAATGAATCCAAGTTCAACAAATTACAACACCCCTATAAAACGATGGAATGCCTCCAGTCCTTTTTCATTACACTTATAAACTCCGGCATCTTCGAGTACTTCGCAGAATACTTTTCCGACTTCCTGCTGAAGGATCTCTTCAACATTCTCCTCTGTGATGGATGTGTAATTCGGAAGGAATTCATCTACCCAGTCAGCGTGTTTTGCAATCTGTTCATTGCTGCGGATATCTTTTCCTGTCAAGATGTAATCTTTCAGAAGTTCCATCTCTCCTTTTAATCTTGCAGGGAGAACAGCAAGTCCCATTACTTCGATAAGACCGATGTTTTCTTTCTTAATATGGTGCAGTTTAGCATGTGGATGGTAGACACCAAGCGGATGTTCTTCTGTGGTGATATTATTTCTCAATGTCAGGTCGAGTTCGTAGAGATCTCCACGCTTTCTTGCAATCGGTGTGATCGTGTTGTGCGGTGTACCGTCTGTCTCAGCGAAGATGAAAGCATCTTCATCTGTATAAGATCTCCATGCATTTAAAATGTGTTCAGCCAGATCAATCAGAGGTTTTACTTCTTTGCTCTGAAGACGGATAACAGACAGAGGCCATTTTACGATACCGGCAGTTACATCTTCGTAACCTTTCACAGTGAAGTGTTCAATGATCGGAGCTTTAGCCATTGCGAAAGTATAATTTCCACCCTGGAAATGATCGTGGCTTAAGATAGAACCGCCAACGATCGGAAGGTCTGCATTGGATCCCAGGAAGTAGTGTGGGAAAAGTTTGATGAAATCAAAAAGCTTTTCGAAAGCATTGCGGTCGATCTTCATTGGAACATGCTGTCCGTTGAATACGATGCAGTGCTCGTTATAGTATACATAAGGGGAGTACTGGAATCCCCAAGGGTTATCCTGAATTGTGATCGGGATGATTCTGTGGTTCTCACGAGCCGGATGATCAAGGCGTCCTGCATATCCTTCGTTTTCCATACAGAGCTGACATTTTGGATAGGAAGAGGATTTTGCTTTTCCTGCTGCTGCAATCGCTTTTGGATCTTTCTCTGGTTTGGAAAGATTGATTGTAATGTCAAGAGTGCCGTATTTTGTGTCAACCGTCCATTTGCGATCCTTAGCAATACGGTATCTGCGGATATAATCACTGTCCTGGCTTAATTTGTAATAATAATCAGTAGCTGTCTCCGGAGAAACTTTATATTTTTCCCAGAAAATCTGCTGGATCTGTGCTGGGCGTGGCATCAGGGTATTCATCAGTTTTGTGTCAAATAAATCACGGTAGCCGATGCTGTTTTCAATGATTCCGCGTTCTGCGGCGATATCTAAAAGTTCTGCAAGAATGTCTTCCAGAACAAGATTGTTCAGATCACAGTCAACATCTTCATAGTTATCTTCGTGGAACAGATCCAGAAGAAGATTCGTTGTATAAATTCTTTCGGATTCCGGAGTGATTCCGGTATTGATTCCGTACTGTACTAATTTTTTTGATCGCATCATAAAGCATATGTCAAGGACCTCCTTAAATTAGGGAATGCCAATGGCATTCCTATAACAAAATATACGTTATTTCATATCTGATCTCAGTAGAGACGAGTATTAGTCGAGACGAGAAGCACCGTCTCCGATATCTACTGTGTAGAACTCGGCTTCATGTCCTACTTTTTCAAGATATGTTTTTCCGATTGTTTCGATAAATGTATCTACGGATTCATTTTTTTACGATGCTGACTGTGCAACCGCCAAATCCGCCGCCTGTGATACGGGAACCAAGAACACCAGGAATCTTCCATGCAAGGTCTACAAGGATATCAATCTCTTCACAGGATACATCATAATCATCACGCAGTGAAATGTGAGACTGATTCATTAATTTTCCGAAGCTTTCAATGTCTCCGGCTTTCAGCGCTGTAACAGCATCGATTGTACGCTGGTTTTCGTATACAGCATGTTTTGCACGCTGTAACTGGATCTCATCTTTGATCAAGGATTTGTGTGCCTCGAATTCTTCAGGAGTAAGATCGCCAAGTGCCTGAATGTCAAGTTCGCTCTGAAGTGCTTTCAGTGCAGCAGCACATTCGTTTCTTCTGTCGTTATAAGCAGAATCAACAAGACTATGCTTTACTTTACTGTTTGTGATCACAATCTTGGCACCATCAAGAACGCAAGGTGCATATTCGTAGCTTAAATCACTTGTGTCAAGGAAAATTGCGTGGTCCTTTTTTACCCATGGCAACAGCAAACTGATCCATGATACCACAGTTGCATCCATTGAAGTTATTCTCAGAATACTGGCCGATCAGTGCAAGATCTGTCATGGAAAGATCTTTGATCTCGAACAGGTCTGTCAGGATCACACCAGTGAGAACTTCAAGGGAAGCAGAAGAGGAAAGTCCAGAACCGTTCGGGATATTTCCCCAGATTACCATATCAAAACCACTTGTGATTGTATGTCCTTTTTCTTTGAATGCCCAGACTACACCAAGCGGATAGTTTGCCCAGTTGTATTCTTTTTTATTTGTCAGATCATCGAGAGATGCTTCTACAACATCAAAGGAGTCCAGATTCATGGAATAAAAATGGATCTTGTTATCCTCTCTTTTGCGTGCGGCACCGTAAGTACCAAGTGTCAGTGCACATGGAAATACATGTCCACCGTTATAATCTGTGTGTTCACCAATCAGATTCACGCGTCCAGGAGAAAAGTAAAAACGAGCTCCTTCGGAATCACCAAAAAGTTCTGCAAACATATCAAACAATTTTTTTCTTCATCATTATTTACCTCCATTTAAAGTAATTGTATCGATCTGATTTATTTATATTTATTATAGCGTTAACGAGTGGAAACGTCTATAAAAAATACGTGCTGTGGTATGTAATAATGTTGCATTAAAAGACGAGGTGTTATAATAATGATGATGAGGATTGCGGGAATTGCATAGCAATGGAGCAATCCGGTTACAGCAGTGAGTGGCAAAATTTTCTTTTGGCACTCACATCATAGATCACAGGATACGGGAAAGGAGCCGGAAGATGGCAGAGACTTACAAACATTCGTATAAGTCAGGAGAAATTCTGATGACTTCGCTGTCTGTATATAACACGGGATATCAAAGGTGTGAAGCAGGATATCAGTGGGGCCCCGGAGTCAGGGATCATTATTGTATCCATCATATTTTGTCAGGAGCAGGATACTATACAGTTGGAGAAAAGACATGGAAATTAGAAGCCGGAGATACTTTTATCTTATATCCGGGCGTGGAAGTAAAGTATTATGCCGATCAGCAGGAGCCATGGGAATATGCCTGGGCAGGATTCATGGGGACGGATGCGGCATCGATCATTCGAAATACAGGTTTTTTGAAAGAACGTCCTTTTTTAAAAAGAGGAAATGTGCCGGATGACCAGATTCGGAATGGATTGGAACAGATTTATAATGCAAAGGGCAATGGGTATGAAGAAGCGGTTGCCATGACAGGAGCACTTTACAGTCTTCTGTCAGTCTTTATGCACTATCATGAAGGGGAAGATCAGGAAAGAGATGCAAAGCTTTTGTATGTAGAAAAGGCAGAAAACTATATAGAAACCAATTATTCCTATCCCGTGACGGTGGAAGATATTGCAGACTATGTAGGAATCAGCAGAAGTCATCTGTTCCGCTCTTTTCAGACCTATATGAATTGTTCGCCAAAAGAATATCTGACAGAATACAGAATCCAGCAGGCTTGCCGTCTGTTGAAAGAGACGGGGCTGTCGGTTTCGGCGATTGCATATTCTGTTGGTTTTGAGAATAATCTTTATTTTTCGAAGGCATTCCGGAAAGTGAAGAAGACAAGTCCGACGGAATACAGAGAAAAGCATAGTAAAAAAGAAGGAATGATGCCGAGGTGCAGGATCATAAGAATAGAGTAAGAATGTCAAAGGCGGGAAGCTGTCATGATGTCTGGAAAAAGATGGGGTTATGTAGTACAGATTTTTCTGTCTTCTGGTGCTTTTTGGGTATGTCCCCATTTCTGATAAAGATGGATGGGAGAAAAACAATGAGCGTTTCATCTGATTCAGTGCGAAGTCAGAATGTATCAGATGAGGTAAAACCGGTTGTTGCGCTTACATTTGATGACGGGCCAAATGCATCCTCGACCCCGATTCTACTGGATGGATTGAAGGAACGTAAAGTGCGGGCAACCTTTTTCCCTGATCGGCGAAAAGTGTAGAAAAATGACGAGAATGAAAAAAGTTGTGAAAAGAATGTATGAAGAAGGTCATTTGATCGGAAATCATACTTATACACATTGCAAATCTGTCAAAGCTGGAAACGGGAGAAGCAAAGAAAGAACTGGAACAGACAGATACAGTGATTGAAAAGATAACGGGAAAACAACCGGTGTTCGTAAGAGCGCCTTACGGGGAACTCCCAGTGGACAGCGAACAAGATCTGAACAGAATATATATCGGATGGACGGTGGATCCGCTGGACTGGATGACCGAAGATACAGGGGCGGTTGTAAAAACAGTTGTGGAAGAGATAAATCCGGGAGATGTTATTTTATTACATGATTGTTATCCTTCTTCTGTGCAGGCAGCTATACGGATTGTAGATCTGCTGCAGGGAAAAGGCTATGAGTTTGTGACAGTGGATCATCTGATTATGGATTGAAGATGTGAATATAAGATTGAAAACAGGAGAGAAAGATGGATTTATTTGATTATATGAGAGAGACAAATAAAGAGAAGGAATCCCCGCTTGCATCCAGGATGCGTCCGGTGACACTGGATGAAGTAGTGGGACAGAAGCATATCATAGGAAAAGATAAATTGCTTTACCGGGCAATTAAGGCAGATAAGCTGAGTTCTTTGATTTTTTAACGGACCTCCGGGAACAGGAAAGACAACACTGGCAAAGGTGATCGCACATACAACCAGCGCAGAGTTCAAACAGATCAATGCGACAGTTGCCGGAAAGAAAGATATGGAAGAAGTAGTGAAAGAAGCAAAAGATCTGCAGGGAATGTATGGAAAAAAGACGATTCTTTTTATTGATGAGATTCATCGCTTTAATAAAGGGCAGCAGGATTATCTGCTTCCATTTGTGGAAGATGGAACGTTGATCCTGATTGGCGCAACAACGGAGAATCCTTATTTTGAGGTAAATGGAGCTTTGATTTCGAGATCAAGTATTTTTGAATTGCGTCCACTGGAGAAGGCGGATATTAAGGAACTGCTTCTCCGTGCAGTGAATGATACTGAGAAAGGTCTTGGAAGCTTTCATGCAGTGATAGAAGATGATGCACTTGAATTTTTGGCAGATGTGTCAGGTGGAGATGCAAGAAACGCACTGAATGCGATTGAACTGGGTGTACTGACAACGGACAGAAGCGAAGATGGACAAATTCATATTACTCTGGATGTTGCGTCAGAATGCATCCAGAAACGAGTGGTGAATTATGACCAAAAAAGGAGATAACCATTACGATATTATCTCTGCATTTATTAAGAGCATGCGCGGCTCAGATCCGGATGCAGCGGTCTTTTATCTTGCAAAGATGTTGTATGCAGGAGAAGATGTGAAGTTTATAGCGAGAAGAATTATGATTTGTGCATCTGAAGATGTTGGAAATGCGGATCCGATGGCACTTACTGTTGCGGTTGCGGCTGCACAGGCAGTTGAGCGGATCGGAATGCCGGAATCTCAGATCATTCTTTCACAGGCGGTGACTTATGTGGCATCTGCGCCAAAGAGTAATTCTGCCGTTAATGCAATATTTGCAGCGAATGATGCAGTACGGAACAATAAAACAACGGTTCCGACACACCTTCAGGATGCACATTATAAAGGTGCACAGAAATTAGGACACGGAATAGGATATAAGTACGCACATGATTATCCGAATCATTATGTGGATCAGCAGTATCTTCCGGATGAAATAAAAGACGCCAGGTTCTATGAACCCGGCGACCTTGGTTATGAGAAACAGATCAAGGAGCGTTTACAGAAGCTGCGAGAGCAGTAAAGCGTAAATCTCCTGATTCTTTCGATTCCAGTTATTTACAATGGCTTCTGCCTCAGTCTGAGTTGGGCACAGTGAGTGTCATATCAATGAGGTGGGAGCCATTTCTAAAATCTGGCATTTTACTTCATATTCATGGTTTGTATTCAGATAGTAATCTGATTTAACAGAAACCTCTTCTTTCAGATCATACTTTTTTCTCATTGATAAAATTATCAATTTCCTGACGAATCTCAGGAGAAATTTTATTTCTGAAATAGTTGATCGTAGCAGCCCCTTCTTCTGTGAGATTATAAAGCGTACGATTATGTGTCAGCTCAATTTTCAGAAGCCCGGAATCCGTTAATTCTGCAAGTGCAGACTGAAGACGAAAATAAGTTGTATACCCTTTATCCAGAATGAATTCTGATATCTGGGAAGTTGTAAGCGGAAAATCGACTCTATCCAACATGTACAACACGATCAGTTTATATAATGTAAATGTTTCAGCCATAATACTCCTTTCCCTGGTACAAGTCATGATCTTTCATATATTTGTGGATCTGATTTAAAACAGTTCGTTTTGCGCCTGTCCACAGAGGTGCGATCAAGAGATCCTTCGGTCCGTCACCGGTCAGTCGGTGAATGACGATTTCCGGACGTAAATGCTGGACACATTCAGTGAGCAGACGGATGTATTCGTCCGCATCCGGGATATGAAAATGCAGGACCGGTATAGGCAGGATCTGAAAGACTTTTCTGATACTCAACTGCAAGATCAGTTCCTTTCAAAATGTGGAGAAGCTGTAACTTGATTCCGTCAATATTTGAATGATTCAGATAATCGATTGTCTCAAGCATCATTTCGTGAGTCTCTCCGGGCAGAAATAAAATGACATGTACGATAACAGTCAGATTCCGGCGTTTCAGTTCATGCACAGCAGTATCAAATACCTCTAAAGGATAGCCTCTGCGAATGTATCTGGCGGATTCTGGGTGAATGGTTTGAAGACCAAGTTCAACCCAGACAGGCTTGATCTGATTCAATTCATCTAAAAGTTCCAGAACATCAGAATCTAAACAGTCAGGTCGGGTTGCGATTGCAAGTACTTTCACATCGGGGTCCTCAATTGCTTCTGTAAAAATCTTTCCGCAAATATTCTATGGGGGCCATAGGTACTCGTAAAGGCCTGGAAATATGCGATATAAGCATGCACCGGACGCTTTCTGGCAAGAATGGCTTTCCCTTCTGCAAGCTGTTCTGTAATTGTTTTGCAGGCAGAACCGGCAAAATCTCCAGAACCCATACCACTGCAGAAAATACAGCCACCATATCCGATCTTACCATCACGGTTCGGACAAGTCATACCACCGTTCAATGCAATGCGATATACTTTCTCTCCAAACTGGGATTTCAATGCATAGTCAAGAGAGTGGTAGCGCTTCTCTCCCCACATATTAGATTAAATCCTTAATTGCTTTGCTTACTGTGTCTGCTACACGAGGATCAAAGGCTTCCGGAAGAATGTTGATTTTCATTCAATTCTTCTTCCGGAACAAGACCTGCGATTGCATTGGCAGCGGCAAGTTTCATTTCTTCTGTAATCTGTGTGGCACGTCCTTCTAATGCACCTTTGAAATACCAGGGAATGCAACAACATTGTTTACCTGGTTCGGGAAGTCAGAACGTCCTGTTCCGACAACTTTGGCACCTGCTTCTTTTGCAAGGTCAGGCATGATCTCCGGTACAGGGTTTGCCATGGCGAACAGAATCGCATCCTTATTCATGGAAGCAACCATCTCTTTAGAAACAATATTCGGAGCAGAAACACCAACGAAAATATCAGCACCTTTTAATGCATCGGCAAGTGTTCCTGTGCGTTCTTCCAGATTTGTAACTTCAGTCATCTGCTGCTGCATCCAGTTCAGGTTCGGTGAGTTCTTGGAAATGATTCCGTTGATGTCACACATTGTAATATGAGGGAAACCATAAGTGAGAAGCAGCTTTGTGATAGCAACTCCGGCAGATCCGGCTCCATTCACTACAACACGGCAATCTTCCTTTTTCTTTCCAGTTACTTTCAGGGCATTGATGATTCCGGCGAGGACAACGATAGCTGTTCCGTGCTGGTCATCATGGAAAACCGGAATGTTCAGAAGTTCTTTCAGGCGTGTTTCGATTTCGAAACAGCGTGGAGCTGAAATATCTTCCAGGTTGATTCCACCGAAAGCCGGTGCGATGTTGACTACAGATTTAATGATCTCTTCTGTGTCCTGTGTATCCAGACAGATCGGAACTGCATTGACACCACCGAATTCCTTGAACAGGACCGCTTTTCCCTCCATAACCGGCATAGCAGCAAGTGCACCGATGTTTCCAAGACCAAGAACAGCGCTTCCGTCAGATACAACAGCAACTGTATTGGCTTTCATAGTGTATTTATATGCAGCTTCGGGATCCTGTGCGATCACCTTACAAGGTTCAGCAACACCCGGAGTATAAGCGATGGCAAGATCTTCTCTTGAGTTGACATGCGCTTTGGCAGTTGTCTCTATCTTACCATTCCATTCTTCATGCATTTTTAAAGCTTTTTCATTGTTTGTCATGATTTTATACCTCTCTGATTTGATTGAATTAATGATACCACTGAAAAAGGAAACACGCAAGTACAGGAAAACAGAGAAAAGTTCAAAAAGTTCTTTCTTTTTAGAAAAATATACTGTATAATAATCACCATATTAAAGCAAATTTCCATTAAAGTCGAATCAGACTTGTATTCCCGAAGTATGAATGAATAATCCAGTATGTGAAAAGGGCACATGTGAAGTGGATTGACAGAACAAATTTACCTGAAAAGAAAGGAAAAGAATATGACACGAGAAAAATATGAATCATTGCCGCTGGCAACATTGAAAGAACTTGCAAAAGCAAGAAAGATGAGAGGTGTTTCTACATTAAAGAAAGGCGATCTGATCGATGCAATGCTTGAGCTGGATGAGCAGGAAGAGCAGAAAGAGGCAGCAGAAGAAGCGAGAGAAGAAGTAAAAGAAGAGAAAAAAGAAGAGACAGATATTGAACAGTTGGACAGTGGTTTTACAGCAAACGGAATCCTTGAGGTACTTCAGGATGGATATGGATTCATTCGTTCTGACAATTATCTTCCGGGAGATGGAGATGTCTATGTTGCGCCTTCCCAGATTCGCAGATTCGGACTTAAAACAGGCGATATCCTGACAGGAAATACAAGAGTTAAGACGCAGGGAGAAAAGTTCAGTGCACTTCTTTATGTGTCTACGATCAATGGACTGCGCCCGGCAGAGGCAATGAAGAGAAAGAACTTTGAAGACCTGACTCCGATTTTTCCGAATCAGAGAATCCGTCTGGAGAATCCGGGCTGTACAACAGCAATGCGTATTGTTGATCTTGTTTCCCCTATTGGAAAGGGACAGAGAGGTATGATCGTATCTCCACCGAAAGCAGGCAAAAAACTACATTATTAAAAGAAGTTGCATTATCTGTACAGAAGACAGAACCGAATATGCATCTTCTGATTCTGTTGATTGATGAACGTCCGGAAGAGGTAACTGATATTCGTGAGGCAATTGAAGGTCCGAATGTAGAGGTGATTCATTCTACATTTGATGAACTTCCGGAGCATCACAAACGAGTATCAGAAATGGTTATCTCAAGAGCAAAACGTCTGGTAGAGCATGGAAAAGACGTTATGATTCTCCTTGACAGCATCACAAGACTTTCAAGAGCATATAACCTGATCGTTCCACCATCAGGAAGAACACTTTCCGGAGGTCTTGATCCGGCAGCACTTTACAGTCCAAAGCGTTTCTTCGGAGCAGCAAGAAATATGAGAGAAGGTGGAAGCCTTACGATTCTTGCAACAGCACTGGTTGATACAGGAAGCAAGATGGATGATGTTGTTTATGAAGAATTTAAGGGGACAGGTAACATGGAACTGATGCTTGACAGAAAGCTTCAGGAGAAAAGAGTGTTCCCGGCAATTGATATTCCAAAATCAGGAACAAGAAGAGAAGATCTTCTTCTTACAAAGGAAGAACAGGATGCAGTTTATATTATGAGAAAAGCAATGAACGGCATGAAATCAGAAGAGGCAGTGGACAATCTTTTGAATATGTTTTCCCGTACAAAAACAAACGAAGAGCTTGTTCAGCAGATCATCCGTCAGAAATTTATTTAAAAAGGTGTTGCATTATTGAAAAAATGTGTGATACAATTAGAAAGCTGTTTAGAGAAAATAATAAGTAATTTAAAAATAGAGAGGTGAAAATCATGCGCGAAGGTATCCATCCTAATTATTATCAGGCAACTGTAACATGCAACTGTGGAAACACATTTGTTACAGGATCTACAAAGGAGAACATCCACGTAGAAATCTGCTCCAAGTGTCATCCATTCTACACAGGACAGCAGAAAGCAACTCAGGCTCGTGGCCGTGTTGATAAGTTCAATAAGAAATACGGTATTAAATAAGAAATACGAAGTGATGAGGGCTGAGGTGGAAATCTCAGTCCTCTTTGTGTTTAGGAGAAATATATGAAATCATCGAATATAGGCGGCCAGGCAGTGCTGGAAGGCATTATGATGAAGAATCGGGAAACATATTCCGTTGCCGTCCGGAAACCAGATGGAGAGATTGAAGTTGATATTCAGGAATACAAAGGAGTTCTCCCATGGAAGGCACCGCAAAAGATTCCTTTCATTCGGGGGATTTTTAATTTTGTGGATTCTCTTGTGCTGGGAATGAAGACATTGACTTATTCTGCAAGTTTTTTTCGAAGACGAGGAAGAAGAAATTCTTACAGAAGATGAGGCAAGAAAGCAGGAGAAGAAGGAAAAACTGATCATGAATCTGACAGTTGTGGTTTCTGTCTTGATTGCGGTTGGTATTTTTATGGTTCTTCCGTATTATCTGAGTAGTATTATAGAAAAGCATACCTCTTCACATCTTGTGATGACTGTTTTAGAAGGTGTGATCCGCGTTGCTATTTTCCTGATCTATATTGTTCTGATTTCCAGAACAAAGGATATTAAGAGAACATTTATGTATCACGGGGCAGAGCATAAATGTATTAATTGCATCGAACATGGATTGGAATTAAATGTAGAAAATGTACGGAAGAGTTCCAAACAACATAAGAGATGTGGAACGAGCTTTCTTTTCTTTGTCATGATCGTAAGCATTATTGTCTGCTTTTTTATTACGGCAAAGTCCCAGATTGTGAGAGTACTTCTTCGGATCGCCCTGCTTCCGTTGATTGCAGGAATCTCTTATGAATTGATCCGTCTGGCAGGAAACAGCGATCATCCGGTAATCAATGTACTTAGTAAACCGGGACTCTGGGTTCAGAATCTGACAACAAAAGAACCGGATGACAGTATGATCGAGGTTGGGATCAAAGCAGTGGAAGCAGTGTTTGACTGGAAGACATGGCAGGAGGAGAACCTGAAGCAATGAGAACAGAATCAGACAAGAGGACAGTGTATAAAACAGATTGCAGCGATTCAATAAGTTTGAAAAATGCATATAAAGAAGGAAAAGAAATTCTTGCGAAAGCAGGAATTACAGAGGCAGATCTGGATGCGTGGTATCTGTTGGAATTTGTGACAGGGATTACGAAAGCTCGCTATTATATGGATCCGGATCAGAGCATGGATCCGGAAGCATGGGAAAAGTATAAAGAATATCTTGAAAAAAGAAGAAATCATATTCCATTGCAGCATATTACAGGAAGTCAGGAATTTATGGGGCTTGAATTTCTGGTGAATGAACATGTGCTGATTCCAAGACAAGATACAGAAGTGCTTGTGGAAGAGGCACTGGAGATAATGAAACAAGAGATATTCAGATCAAAAGGTTGTTTGCAACTGTTGGATATGTGTACCGGGTCAGGATGTATTCTTCTGAGCGTAATGCATTATGCAGAACAAAAGGGTATATTTATAGAAGGAACAGGTGTTGACTTTTCGGAGCAGGCTCTTATGGTAGCGCAGAAAAATGAAAAACATTTGAGAAGCACGAAAAAGGATGAGAATGGAAAAGTGAACTGGATTTTGAGTGATCTTTTTGAAAATGTCAGTGAAACCTATGATATGATCTTATCAAACCCACCTTATATCAGAACAGCAGAAATTGAGAAGCTTCAAGACGAAGTGAAACTTCACGATCCATTCAGTGCATTGGATGGGAAAGAAGACGGATTGTATTTCTACCGGAAGATTGTTACTGATGCAAAACAATTCCTGAAAACAGGAGGGATACTTGCTTTCGAGATTGGATATGACCAGGGCAAAGAAGTTTCTGATCTTATGAAAAAATGCAGGATATGACAAGGTGTTCATAAAAAGGACCTGGCAGGACTTGACCGCATCGTCTGTGGCGTGTACTATTAAAATGATAAAGAGATAAAAATAGAGAGGATATAGAACTATGTTTGACAGATTAGAGGATTTGGTAATTCGTTACCAGGAAGTAATGGGTGAACTTCAGGAGCCGGATGTGGCAAATGATCCGGAACGTTTCCGTAAGCTGATGAAAGAGCAGAGTGATCTTGCACCAATCGTTGAAGCTTATCAGGAATATAAGAACTGTAAGCAGAATGTAGAAGAGAGTCTGATGATTCTGGAAGAAGAATCAGATGAAGAGATGCGTGAACTTGCAAAAGAAGAGTTGAATGAATCTAAAGCCAGAATTGAAGAATTGGAGCAGGAACTTAAGATTCTTCTTCTTCCGAAGGATCCGAATGATGATAAGAACGTTATCGTTGAGATCCGTGCCGGTGCAGGTGGAGATGAGGCTGCACTTTTTGCGGCAGAAATTTATCGTATGTATGTGCATTATGCAGACAGCCGTAGATGGAAGACAGAGATGATCTCTCTGAATGAGAATGGAATCGGCGGATTTAAAGAGTGTGTATTCATGATCACAGGACAGGGAGCATATTCCCGTATGAAGTACGAAAGTGGAGTACATCGTGTACAGCGTGTGCCGGAGACAGAAAGTGGCGGAAGAATTCATACTTCAACAATTACTGTAGCCGTAATGCCTGAGGCAGAAGAAGTTGATGTTGTAATCGATGAGAAGGATATCCGTATCGATGTAATGCGTGCATCAGGAAATGGTGGACAGTGTGTCAATACAACGGACTCTGCGGTACGACTGACTCATTACCCGACCGGAATCGTGATCTACAGCCAGACAGAGAAATCACAGCTGCAGAATAAAGAGAAGGCATTCCGACTGCTTCGTTCCAAACTGTATGACCTGGAGCTTGAGAAGAAACAGGCTTCTGAGGCAGCAGAGAGAAGAAGTCAGATTGGTACAGGAGATCGTTCTGAGAAGATCAGAACTTATAATTTTCCACAGGGAAGAGTAACAGATCATAGAATCAAGCTGACACTTCATAAACTGGATAGCATTCTGAATGGTGATTTGGATGAAGTGATCGACAGCCTGATTGCAGCGGATCAGACAGCGAAGCTTGCAAAGATGGAGGAGTAGTACAAGGATGATACCGGAATTCAAACGACCGGAACTGGAAGACAAAGAACTGATTGACTATTATTTTGCACAGGCTCCAAGCAGAAGCTGCGAGAGAACATTTGCGAATGTATATCTCTGGTCCAGACAGTATAAAGTGAAATATGCAATCCTTCATAATGCACTTGTATTTCGTGATGAAGGAGATGGGCATACTTATGCTTACCCTGTAGGAAAGCCGGAAGCCGTCAAAGCTGCACTGGAAGAATTGATGAAGATCTGCGAGGATGAAGACTGTGAATTCGGTCTTTACTGTGTGACACCGGAGAAATTTTTCACAGATGGAAGAGTGGTATCCGGGACAATTCCGGATTGAATATGACAGAGATCAGGCAGATTACATCTATGAGACGGAGAAGCTTGCAACACTTGCAGGAAAGAAACTTCACGGAAAGCGAAACCATATTAATAAGTTTAAGCAGCTTTATCCAGACTGGTCTTACGAATCACTCAGTGATGAGAATGTAGAAGCGTGCTTTCAGATGGCTCTGAAGTGGAGAAATTCGAATGGATGTAATGATGATCCTGAGAAGAACGCAGAGATGTGCGTTTCGTTGAATTCCCTCCGTTTATACAAAGAACTCGGCTTTAAAGGCGGAGTGTTGAGAAATGGCGAAAAAATTGTTGCTTTTACAGTAGGGGAAGAACTGTGCAAGGATACATTTGTTGTTCATATTGAGAAAGCATTTGCAGATGTACAGGGAGCATACCCTATGATTAATCAGCAGTTTGTTGAACATGAATGTATGGATTACACTTATGTGAACAGAGAAGATGATGCCGGGGAAGAAGGACTTCGTAAGGCAAAATTTATCTTATCGCCCGGCTTTTTTAGGAAGAGAAAGGGTTTGTGACGAGAATAGGAGGACAGCAATGATTTCAAAAAAAATTGGAAAATCATGGTAGCGAACAAGTTCTGCAATCCGTGCGATGTTTGAAGAGGGCAACCGTCTTGCAGCAAAATACGGAGCAGAGAATGTATTTGACTTCAGTTTGGGAAATCCGAATGTTCCGGCACCGGAAGCGGTAAAGAAAGCAATGATCGAGATCCTTTCCGAAGAGGATCCGATCGTGCTTCACGGTTATACGAACAGCAATGCAGGTTATGAGGATGTGAGACAGGCAGTTGCTGATTCCTTAAATGAACGCTTTGGAACAAACTTTGCTTCCCGCAATATTACGATGACAGTTGGAGCAGCAGGAGGTCTTAATGTGATTTTGAAATCACTGCTGAATCCAGGTGATGAAGTTGTTGTGTTTGCTCCTTATTTTGGGGAATACAGAAGCTATACGGATAATTATGACGGTGTGATTGTGGAGATATCTCCGGATACAGAGACATTCCAGCCAAAGCTTGATGAGTTTGAGAAAAAAGCTGTCGCCAAAGACAAAGGCAGTCATCGTTAATACGCCGAACAATCCGACAGGTGTTGTTTATTCCGAAGAGACGATCCAGAAGCTGGCAGCGATTCTTGAGAAGAAACAGAAAGAATTTGGAACAGAGATTTATCTGATTTCAGATGAACCATACAGAGAACTTGCTTATGACGGAGTGGAAGTTCCATATCTCACAAAGTATTATGCAAATACAGTTGTAGGATATTCTTTCAGTAAATCACTTTCTCTTCCGGGAGAACGTATCGGTTATCTTGTAATTCCGGATGAAGTGGCAGACAGTGAGAAACTGAACGCCGCAGCTAACGTTGCAACGAGAATTCTTGGATTTGTCAATGCACCGACACTGCAGCAGAAAGTGGTGAAGGCATGTCTGAATGAGAAGACAGATATTTCATATTATGACAGAAACAGAGAGACTCTTTATAATGGATTGAAAAAACTTGGATTTGAGTGCATCAAACCGGAAGGAGCATTTTATCTCTTTGTAAAATCACCGGTTGCAGATGAAAAAGAATTTTGTAATACCGCGAAGAAATACAATATTCTGATCGTTCCGGGAAGCTCTTTTGGATGTCCCGGATATGTCAGAATGGCGTATTGTGTAGCATATGAAACAATTGTAAATGCACTTCCCCAAAATTTGCGGAGCTTGCGAGAGAGTATAGATAGAGGTAGTACCATGGCTGTAAGAGAAGAACTTTTGAGAAATATACGTAGCGTAGAACCATATGTACCGGGCGAGCAGCCACAGCATAAGGTTGTGAAACTGAATACAAATGAGAATCCATATCCACCGGCACCGGGAGTGGAACGTGTTCTGAAAGAGATGGACACAGACCGTTTTCGCCTGTATCCGGATCCGACTGCGGACGAACTCGTTGGAAGTCTCGCAGATTATTATGGTGTAGGGAAAGACCAGGTCTTTGTAGGAGTTGGATCTGATGATGTGATTTCGATGTGTTTCCTCACATTTTTTTAATTCAGATCTTCCAATTCTTTTCCCGGATATTACATATTCATTTTATAAAGTCTGGGCAGAATTGTATCGGATTCCATATCATTGTCCAAAGCTTGATGAAAACTTTAAGATTGTGAAAGAGGATTATTATGCTGAAAACGGCGGAATTATTTTCCCGAATCCAAATGCGCCGACAGCAATTTATGAAGATCTTGAATTTGTAGAAGATATCTTAAAGCAGAACAGGAATTCTATCGTGATCGTAGATGAGGCGTATATTGATTTTGCGGGAAGATCTGCGATGGAACTGATCGATAAATATGATAATCTTATTGTGACACAGACTTTCTCAAAGGCAAGAAGTATGGCTGGTATGCGAATCGGATATGCAATCTCGAATCCAGATCTGATCCGCTGCCTGAATGATGTGAAATATTCTTTTAACTCTTACACGATGAATCAGACAGCTCTTGCCTGTGGTGTGGAAGCGGTTGAAGACAAGGCATATTTTGAAGAAGGAGTTCGTAAAATAGTTGAAACAAGAGAATGGGCAAAAGAAGAGCTCAGGAAACTTGGTTTTGTTTTCTTGGATGCAAAGGCGAATTTTATTTTCGCAAGACATCCAGAGGTTGATGCGAATGAACTTTTCCAGGCTTTGAAAGAGAATAATATCTTTGTCAGACATTGGAATGCACCACGAATCGATCAGTATCTGAGAATTACAATTGGTACAAGAGAAGAGATGGAGAGGCTTTTGATTTTTGAGAACATATATAAAGGAGAAATAACTGAATGAGTGAAGCTTTGATCAACTGGTTTATGGTGACACTGGGCGGAAAGGTCGGTAAGGAATTTATTCTCTTCCTGATCTCAATGGTTCCGATTCTGGAATTGCGTGGAGGACTGCTTGCAGCAGGACCGGCATTTTTGAATGTGGAACTTGCAAAAGCAGTACCTATCTGTGTGATTGGAAATCTTGTTCCAATTCCATTCATCCTTTTACTGATTACAAAGATCTTTGACTGGATGAAAGGAACGAAGCGTTTGAAGCCGATGGTGGAGAAGCTGGAGAAGAAGGCAATGAGTAAAAGTGACAAGATAGAGAAATATGAATTCTGGGGTCTTGTACATTTTTGTTGGAATTCCTCTTCCTGGAACAGGAGCGTGGACAGGATCACTGATCGCAGCTCTGCTTGGAATCCGCTTTAGAAAAGCTTTTCCGGCAGTTGTTGTTGGTGTCTGCCTCGCAGCATTTATTATGTCAGTCATTTCCTATGGAATTATTGGCGGTATTTTTGGATAAGATAAATATGCAAAGGAAGTGATTCTTATGTTACTGAAAGATAATGAAGAAAAGAGAAATATAGCCTGGAGAACAGTTATGACGGTTACTTCAGTTCTGATTATTCTGATCGTTGTTTTTTTCGCTGTGAAGCTTTTTACTTCCAATCCTCTGACAGGAAATTGGGAGAACACAGATGATGGAATGAAGTTGACGATCAAGAATAACGGAACAATGGATATTGTGCAGACTTTGGACGAGAGTACAGTCAGCGTTCCTGTTGATTATACAATTGATATGGAACATAAGCGTTTTGCAATTCATGTGAACGAAGAAAAGATAGCAAAACAGGCTGAAAAAACAAAAGACTGTTCCAAACAGGAGCTTCAGGATATTGCGGATGTGATGGAAGGAGCTTACGAATACAGCGTGGAACAGAACGTACTGACACTGACTGATTCAGAATATGGAAGTCAGAAGACATTTGAAAAAAGTGGAAAGTAAACGGTGATTCTGCCTCAGCAGATGACACAGAAAGAACTTGCAGAGCAGTGGAAACAGGGGGTACAGATCATGTACAGAAATCAGACGAAAGAAGTAAGAATTGGGGATGTTGTGATTGGGGGAGACCATCCGATAGCAATCCAGTCTATGACAAATACAAGGACAGAAGATGTAGAAGCCACAGTGGAGCAGATCCTGCGTCTGGAAAAAGCAGGATGTGAGATCATCCGCTGTACAGTTCCGACAATGGAGGCTGCAAAAGCAATCAAAGAGATTAAAAAACAGATTCATATTCCGCTTGTTGCAGACATTCATTTTGATTATAAGATGGCAATCGCAGCAATTGAGAATGGAGCTGATAAGATTCGTATCAATCCGGGGAATATCGGTGCAAAAGAACGGGTACAGGCAGTAGTAGACAAAGCGAAAGAGTACAATGTTCCAATCCGTGTCGGCGTAAACAGTGGTTCTCTTGAGAAACATCTGCTTGAGAAATATGGTGGTGTTACTGCAGAAGGGATCGTGGAGAGTGCGTTGGATAAAGTTCATCTGATCGAGTCTATGGGATATGACAACCTTGTTGTCAGCATTAAATCTTCTGATGTTCTGATGTGTGTGAAGGCGCATGAGCTGATCGCTAAGGAATGCCCATATCCGCTTCATGTTGGAATTACAGAGTCTGGAACTGTATATTCAGGAAATGTGAAATCTTCTGTAGGACTTGGAATCATTCTCCATGAGGGAATCGGTAATACAATCCGTGTTTCCCTGACAGGAGATCCGGTAGAAGAGATCCGTACAGCAAAACTGATTCTTAAGACACTTGGACTTCGCAAGGGAGGTATTGAAGTTGTATCCTGTCCGACTTGTGGAAGAACAAGAATTGATCTGATCAAGCTTGCAAACCAGGTAGAAGAGATGGTAGCAGACATTCCGCTTGATATTAAAGTTGCAGTTATGGGATGTGTTGTAAACGGACCTGGAGAGGCAAAAGAAGCCGATATCGGAATTGCAGGAGGTATTGGGGAAGGACTTTTGATCAAGAAGGGTGAGATCATCAAGAAGGTAAAGGAAGAAGAACTTCTTGATACTTTAAGACAGGAGTTATTGAATTGGAACAAATAAAGAATGCAAAAAACAGTTTTTTCATGTATTTCCCACATTGAAAGTAGAAGAGGAATTTAAAGTCCTCTTTGCTGATGTGGAAGTTAAGAAAATCACGACTAATTCCGGTCGTGATTTTCTGCATGTACATTTAAAGAGTCATCATCTGATCCCAAAGAAGAAAATATGGCAGATGGAGCAGCGGATCAAAGAGCAGCTCTTTGGAACATCTTCTGTAAAACTTCAGATTCTGGAAGAGTATGAGCTGTCTGAGCTTTATACACCGGAAGCGGTGATGGAAGAGTACAAGGAGAGTTTGATTCTTGAACTGAAAGAAATCAGTGTCCTTGCTGCAAACATGTTTTCACAGGCAGAAGTGAACTATGAAGAGGGAAATGTCGTCCGTCTGGAGCTTCTTGATACGATTGTTTCCGAAGGAAGAAAAGAAGAAATCATGAATCTGCTGGACGATGTATTCAGGAATCGTTTTCATATGAATGTTGATATCCGGGTTACATATAAAGAAAACGAGGGTCAGGGAAGCAGAGAATATGACGAGCAGAGGATTCAGCAGGAAATTAATGCAATCTTTGAACGGCGCGCGAAACAGAGAGGCGAATATGAGGAGCGAAAGTCTGCTGTGGAGGCAAAGAAGAAGTCATCCGAATCAGGAAGCTCGTCTTCCGGAGAAAAGAAAGCAGAGACTTCAGGGAAATCTTCTTCAGGAAATGCATCCGTTTCGGCGGAAAGAAAGAGTTCAAAAAGAAGGAATTCCGCAAGAAGGATTATGTGCGTCCGGTGAAGATCGGAGACGATCCGAACCTGATCTACGGAAAGAATTTTGAAGATGAGCCAATCAAATTGGAACAGGTTGTTTCTGAGATGGGTGAGATCACAATTCATGGTAAGATTATCAATTTTGATACACGAGAGATCAGAAATGAGAAGACGATCATTATCTTTGCTGTGACTGATTTTACGGATACAATCACGATCAAGATGTTTGCCAGAAATGATCAGTTACCGGAGATTCTCGGAGATTTGAAGAAAGGTGCTTTCGTTAAAATCAAAGGCGTGACGACAATTGATAAATTCGACGGTGAGCTGACAATTGGTTCAATTACCGGAATCAAGAAGATTGGAGACTTTACGGTCTCAAGGCAAGATCTCAATCCAACGAAACGTGTAGAACTTCATTGCCATACAAAGATGAGCGATATGGATGGAGTTTCTGAAGTAACAGATATCGTCCGCAGAGCACATGACTGGGGACACCCGGCGATTGCAATTACAGATCATGGTGTAGCCCAGGCGTTCCCGGTTGCAAATCACTATATTGAGACATTGGATAAAGATGATCCGTTTAAAGTTCTATATGGTGTGGAAGGCTATGTGGTCGATGACTTAACTGAGATTGCAGTTAATGCAAAAGATCAGACATTGGATGATACCTATATTGTTTTTGATATCGAGACAACAGGATTCAGTTCTATCCGTGACAGAATTATTGAGATTGGAGCTGTGAAGGTTGAGAATGGGCAGATTGTAGACAAGTTCAGTACCTTTGTAAATCCGGAACGCCCGATTCCTTTCGAAATCACAAACCTGACAAGTATTACAGATGAGATGGTGCTGGATGCTCCGACAATCGAGGTTGTGCTGCCACAGTTTCTCGAATTTATTGGTGAGGGCGCATTGGTTGCGCATAATGCAGGATTTGATGTTGGGTTTATCGAACAGAATTGTCGTGTGCTTGGTCTGGAACGGGAGTTCACATCTGTTGATACAGTGGCTCTTGCACGTGTGCTGCTTCCGACCCTTTCGAAATATAAATTGAATCTGGTTGCAAAAGCACTTGGAATTTCATTAGAAAATCATCATCGCGCGGTTGATGATGCAGGGGCAACAGCAGAAATTTTGTAAAATTGTTGAAATGCTCAAAGATCAGCACATCATGAACTTAAAAGAAATGAACAAGTTTGGGATCGTAATGTTAATGCAATCCGTAAGATGCCGACACATCACATTATTTTGATCGCACAGAATGATATTGGAAGATATAATCTGTATCAGCTGATCACGGCATCTCATATGACATATTATGCAAGAAGACCGAGAATTCCGAAAAGTCTGATTAATCGAAACACAGAGAATGGAAA
>ENA-OQHD01000268-OQHD01000268.1-human-gut-metagenome-genome-assembly--contig:-NODE-268-length-21124-cov-3.238796_pt1 | contig 21124 bp, 17 predicted proteins | sample MGYA00242560_ERZ504711 | MGnify/ENA primary metagenome ERZ504711 (study PRJEB26092, sample SAMD00036198) | human gut metagenome | host: Homo sapiens | study: EMG produced TPA metagenomics assembly of...
CCGACACCAAGACGGCCATGTGGATTCTGCTTGGAGGGAATGCGCTTAACATCGTAGGAAACTATATTCTGATCAATGGAAAATTGGGTTTCCCGGAGATGGGATTGCTTGGCGCGGGTGTAAGTACCTTGTTCTCTCGCATTGTGATGGTCGTGGTCTTTGCGGTGATTGTGCTTCGTAGTCGCCGTTTTATCCGTTATAGACTCGGATTCATGAGGCTGGGATGGTCGACACCGATGTTTAGGAAACTCAATGCTCTGGGCTGGCCTGTCGGTATGCAGATGGGAATGGAGACCGCTTCCTTCAGCCTCAGTGTTGTCATGGTGGGGTGGCTGGGGACACTTGCTCTGGCATCACATCAGATAATGCTCACTGTCTCTCAGTTCACCTTCATGATGTATTATGGCATGGGTGCTGCAGTTGCTGTGCGTGTCAGTAACTTTAAGGGGCAGGGCGACGGGCAGAATGTGCGCCGTTCGGCGTATGCTGGCCTTCACGTCATCTTATGCATGGAAGTGGTGCTGTTGAGTATTGTCTTTGCACTTCGCGGTCAGGTCGGAGGATGGTTTACAGATAATATGGAAGTGTCCGGTATGGTAGCCGCTCTCTTCTTTCCGTTCCTGATTTACCAGTTCGGTGACGGATTGCAGATTAATTTTGCCAATGCCCTGCGTGGTATCTCGGATGTGAAACCGATGATGATTATTGCATTTATATCCTATTTTGTTATATCTTTGCCCGTAGGGTACCTCTGCGGTTTCATCTTCGGCTGGGGACTGACGGGGGTCTGGATGGCTTTCCCGTTTGGACTGACCAGTGCAGGGGTGATGCTGTGGCTGAGATTCCGTAGACAGACCAGGGAAAGGATTTGATAATATGAACAGTGTCTCCAAAGTAAAGATTGCCGTAGGCTACACTTTGTTGCTGGCGGTATTGGTTTTTTCCTTGTTCTTCGTACACCGGGAGATGGAGAACCTTATTCTTACCGATGACCGCGATGTACAATGGACAGACAGCGTACTAGCTTTGATACGCGAGAAGGATACCAATACGATAAGAATGCTGCGTACGCTGAGTGAGGCGAATGACAGCATGGTATCCACCAGTGACATTGAGCAGATAATTGCCCAGCAGGACTCAGTAGTGACCCAGCAACGTGTGCAGCACCGTATCATTACACATCGGGATACCGTCGTGACACGCCCTCGGAAGAAGGGTTTTTTCCGTCGTTTGGGTGAAGTGTTTGTCCCCCCAAAGAAAGATACGGCTATCCAGGTAAAGACCTCCCTCGAATTTGCGACGGATACGGTGATTGAACCTTATAATCCGGCCGATTCTTTGCATGAGAAACTGCGTGCTGTGGCCCAGCAGAAAAAAAGCTGTAAACACTGTTATACAACGACGTAAACGCTATCTGCAACGCTTGGACCATATGCTGACCGCTCGTATTGACAGCTTGCTGAAAGATTACGAGACGGAAACTCTGCTGCGTGCACGGACGGAAGCCGAGTATCAACAAGCGGTCCGACGCCGTTCGGCCAAGATTATCAGTGGCATTGCCGTAGGTGCGGTGTTGCTTTCCGCTTTTTTTCTTATTATCATCGGCCGCGACATAACCCGAAGCAACCGTTACCGTCGTGAGTTGGAAGAGGCCCGTCGTCGTGCCGAGGATTTACTCGCTGTCCGTGAAAAACTGATGCTTGCCATTACCCATGATTTCAAAGCCCCGCTCGGTTCTATTATGGGCTATGCCGACTTGCTTTCCCGTCTGACGGTGGATGAGCGTCAGCGGTTCTATCTGGACAATATGAAAACCTCATCGGAACATCTGCTGAAGCTGGTCGTTGATTTGCTCGACTTCCATCGTCTTGATTTGAACAAGGCCGAAATCAACCGGGTCACCTTTCATCCTTCCCGCCTGCTTGAAGAGATACACGTCAGTTTTGAACCACTTACGGCTGCCAAAGGACTGGCGCTTCATTGCGACATTGCCCCGGAGCTGGGCGGTACCTATATTTGCGACCCCTTGCGTCTGCGCCAGATTATCAACAATTTGCTGTCCAATGCCGTGAAGTTTACGGACCAAGGCAGTGTTACCATGACTGCCCGTTACGAGGACCGTCGACTGGTAGTTGCCATTGCTGATACCGGTAAAGGTATGGAACCTGCCGACCGGGAACGTATCTTCCAGGAGTTTACCCGCTTACCGGGTGCTCAGGGTAAAGAGGGGTTTGGACTTGGACTTTCCATTGTCCGTATGCTGGTACAGTTGCTTGAAGGCACGATTGATGTAGACAGTGTGCCAGGCAAGGGAAGCACTTTCACCATATATATTCCTATCTATCCCGTAAGGAGTGAAGGACGGAGAATGAAGGATGAAGAATCGGGATGTGCTGCCACGCCGAATGGCAATTCTTCATTCCCCGGTTCCTCATTCTTCACTGAAGAATGTCCTCCTTATCGATGATGACCGTATTCAGCTTACCCTTACTGCCGCCATGCTTCAGCAGAGTGGTATAAATTCTGTCTCTTGTTTACAACTGGATGAACTGCTGGATGCCTTGCGCACTGCAACCTTTGATGTTCTGCTTACTGATGTGCAGATGCCTGCTATTAATGGTTTTGATTTACTGAAACTGCTTCGTGCTTCGAACATACCGCAGGCACAGTCTGTTCCGGTGATTGCTGTCACTGCCCGCAGTGACATGCAGCGTGAGGAAATTTACGGTGCATGGATTTGCCGGATGCCTGCATAAGCCGATTTTACCGTCAGTGAAATTGCTACATGAATTGAATATGGAGGACAAAGGGATGGAGGTTATGGAAGTTTCGGAAACTTCGGCTTGCCCGGGGTATAAATTCTCTTCGCTCACTGCTTTTTCGGTCGATGACCCCGAGGCGGCAAAGTCCATTCTGGAAAGTTTTGTGGCTGAAACCCGCCTCAATGCGGAGCGTTTGCAGAAGGCTGTGGAGAATGAGGATGTGGACGAGATGGCTGCTGTCTCCCACAAAATGATTCCCCTCTTTACTTTAATTGGAGCAGCGGAACTGGTTGCATTGCTGAAACTGTTGGAAACTTCTCATGGAGTGCCTTTTACCGGAGAGTTGAAAGAACACGCCCTTGCCGCCCTCGTTTTGATAGAGGATGTCATTACTCAGGCAACAGCTTTTCCGTAATGGGGGAACAGAGAAGAATACGTGATTTTTCTCTGTCGGGAACCAAATGTCGAAAGAAATTGTTTACTTTGTAGGACTTTTAAATACGATGAAAGATTGACGTTCCGATGAGAAGAAAATGGTTGAGAACAGCACTGTGGGTGTTGCTTACTCCTATTATACTGTTTATAATATTGATGATATTGCTTTATGTGCCTCCCGTACAGAATTTGATACGGAAGCAGGCTACGGCAATTGCATCAGGTGCTACGGGTATGGACATATCCGTGGAGCGGATTGACCTTCGCTTTCCTTTGAATTTGTTGGTCCGCGGTGTATTGGTGGTACAGCCTGCCGACAGTGCTGTTGATGTGCAGCATCCCGATACCTTGCTGAATCTTGGAAGTTTGAACGTACGGGTACAGGCATGGCCTTTACTCAAAGGGAAAGTGGAGGTGGATGACATTACCTTGAAACAAGTTGCTGTCAACTCCTCCAATTTAATGGAAGGTATGTGCATCAAAGGAGTACTGGGGCATTTCTTTTTCGAAAGCCATGGCATAGACCTTACAAAATGAGATGCCATCCTCAATAATATAGAATTGAGCGATACCCATGTGCAGGTGATGCTTGCAGATACCACTGAGACTCCCAAAGACACTACTGACACTGCGTTAAACTGGAAAGTCACACTCCATACTCTGAAGTTGAAGAACGTCTCGGTCGATTTACAGATGCCATTGGACTCCATGGGGCTGAAAGCCCATATAGGAGATGCTGAGATTGCGGACGCTGCTGCCGACCTGAAACACCAGTTCTATGGCTGGAGAAAATTCCTGCTGACTGGAACTTCTGTCAATTATGATACCGGTGGCCCGGGGAGTGCGATAGGCTTCGACCCCTCGCACATTGCTCTTCGCGACATTCGCCTGGGCATTGATTCTGTGATGTACTACGGCAGAGATATGAATGCCGTTATCCGGGAATTTTCCATGTATGAGCGTTCCGGTTTGAGTGTAACTTCCCTGACCGGGCGGTTGTTTGCCGATTCTACCGTTATCCGTATCCCTTCTTTGAAGTTGCTGACACCTCATAGTGAGATGAACCTTACGGCACAGACTTACTGGGAACTGATAAATATACCTACCACCGGCCGTCTGACAGCCCGTTTCAATGCCCGTATCGGCAAACAGGATGTACTGCATTTTTGCCGGTGGCTTGCCGGAAGCTTTCAAGGAAGCCTATCCGTTCCGTCCGTTGGTGATTCATGCCGGTACGGAAGGAAACCTGAAGCAGATGCAGATTTCCCGTTTTACGGCTGAGCTGCCCGGAGCCTTTTCGTTGAGTGGGGGAGGAGAATTCTGGAGCTTGACCGACAGTGTGAAACGTAATGGAAGCATGGACTTCGAAATGCATACGCAGAACTTGAACTTCCTGACCGGACTAGCTGACATTGCTCCCGATGGCTCCATCATTGTGCCGGACAGTATGCACCTTGCGGCACGTCTCGGTATGGAGGGGGCGCAGTGCACTGCCGCCCTGAAACTGAAGGAGAAGGAAGGCGCCTTGAATTTGGACGCCGCCTATAATCTTGCTACGGAAGCCTACCATGCCGACCTTGCCATCAACAACTTGCAGGTGCATCACTTCCTGCCCAAGGACTCTATCTATACTCTTACGGCAAAGATGTCCGCTAAGGGGCAAGGGGTGGATGTGGCATCACGAAAAACTGTGGCCGCTTTGAATGCCTCCTTGGAAAAACTACAGTATGGCCATTGGGACATTTCCGGTGTAGATGTGCATGCCGGACTCAAGTCATCCGTTGCTACCGTCCGTCTTGCCAGCGATAATGTCCTTCTCAAGATGCAGGGAAATGCGGATATGCGTCTTGACCGCAGCTATCTGGATGGCGCTTTGGATTTAAATGTGGAAGAGGTGAATCTGCATAAGCTGGGTTTGGTGCCCCGACCATTGAAACACCCGTTTGCCTTTACAATGGGAGCGGAGGCACGTCATGATTCTCTCAAGTTGAGGCTTGATGCCGGTGACTTGAATCTGCGTTTCCGCGCTCACAGCACGTTGAAGAAGTTGATGGAACAGTCGGATAAATTTGTCTCTATCCTGACAAAGCAGATTGATGAACGGCGTTTGGACCATGCCGCTTTGCGCCAAGTCCTTCCTTCAGCGGGCATGCATCTGGAAGCCGGTAACCAGAATCCCGTCAGCTATTTCCTGGCTGCAAAGGGTATTTCCTATAATGATTTCAAACTGAGCTTCGGATTTACTCCGCAAGTCGGCATCAATGGACGTACAGCTGTTCACGGATTGCGCATGGACTCCTTGCAGCTCGATACGATATTTTTTACAGTAAAGCAGGATACTGCCCGCATGAAGTTGCAAGGTGGTGTCATAAACGGTCCCAAGAACCCGCAGTTTGTGTTCCGTAGCACACTGACGGGTGAAGTCCGTAATGAAGATGCGGAACTGACTGTGGATTATGTGAATGGAAAAGGGCAGACCGGTGTTCTATTCGGTATTAATGCCCGTCCGTTGACCGAAGGACACGGTCGCGGTAATGGTGTGCTGCTGAACCTTATTCCTGCCGAGCCGATTATCGCTTTCCGTAAATTCCACTTTGCGGACAATAGTAACTGGATTTATCTGCATAAGAATATGCGCGTCTATGCCAATATTGATATGGACAGCGACGATGGTCTGTGTTTCCGTATGCAATCCGACAAGAATGATACCCTTTCCTTGCAGAATATAAACGTAGAACTGAGCCGATTGCGCCTGGATGAACTTACGGAGGTACTTCCTTATATGCCCCGGCTTACGGGATTGTTCTCTGCCGAAGCAAATTATATACAGACTGCCACTTCCCTGCAGGTGTCTGCCGAAGCCAATGTAGAGAAACTGACCTACGAACGCCAACCGGTTGGAGACATCGGCCTGGGGGCTACCTGGTTGCCGGGCGACAAGAATACGCACTATCTGAATACCTATTTTACATATGATAATGAAGAAGTGATGACCGCCGACGGTATCTTGACGCAGAAGAACGGAAAGGATACCCTGGAAGTGTCCACCCGTTTCGAGCATTTTCCATTGAAGATGGCCAATGCATTCATCCCTGACCAAACGGTGGCCTTTACCGGAGATATTGATGGAGGGCTTTATATTTATGGTTCGCTGGACAAGCCTCAAATGCATGGTGATATTGTTTTGGACAGTGTGTCTGTCTATGCACGCCAGGCGGGAGCACGTTACTGGTTCGACAACCGTCCGGTACAGATAAAGGACAATCAGTTGATATTTGATAAGTTTGCCATTTATACCACCAGCAAGAATCCGTTTACGATTGACGGTAAGGTTGATTTCCGGAATATGGAGCGTCCTACTGCCAACCTCAATCTGCTGGCAGAGAACTATACGTTGCTGGATGCACCGCGTACTCGCGAAAGTCTGGTGTATGGAAAGGTGTTCGTCGACTTGCATGCCACGGTGAAGGGGCCGCTTGACGGGCTCACGATGCGTGGAAACATGAATTTGCTGGGCAATACCAACGTAACCTACGTGTTGACCGATTCCCCTTTAACGGTGGAAGACCGTCTCAGTGGGCTGGTTACCTTTACCTCGTTCACCGATACGACGTCGGTAAAAGCAGATGAGGTTCCTGCCATGTCTTTGGGAGGATTGGAAATGTATATGTCCGTCCATATTGACGATGCTGTCCGTCTTCGTGCCGATCTGAGTCCCGACCGTAGCAAATACATCGAACTGGAAGGTGGCGGTGATTTGAATATGCAGTATACTCCCCAAGGGGATATGAGCCTTACCGGACGCTATACCCTTTCGGGTGGCGTCATGAAATATTCGCTGCCTATCATCCCGTTGAAGGAGTTCCAGTTCAATCCCGGCAGTTATGTGGATTGGCGGGGGAATATTATGAATCCTACGCTGAGCCTGAAGGCTACGGAACGTATGCGTGCTTCTGTGGCCGATGGTGACGGGGACGGTTCGCGCATGGTGAACTTCGATGTTTCCATTTCCATCAAGAACAGGCTTGACGCTCCCGATTTGATATTCGATATTTCGGCGCCCGAAGATGCCGCAGTAGAGAATGAGCTACAGGCAATGGGTGCAGAAGAGCGTAGCAAGCAGGCCATTGCCATGCTTGCCACGGGTATTTACCTGAACAGTGGTGCCAAAGGAGGAGGTTTGTCAATGGGAGCCGCCTTGAACTCAGTGCTTCAGAGCCAGATAAACTCCTTGGCGGGAGGTATAAAAGGCGCCAATATCAGTGTAGGTGTGGAAGACCGTACCTCTGCTGAAACGGGTGACACGCAGAAAGACTTCAGTTTTCGTTATTCCCAGCGTTTCTTCAACGACCGCGTACAGATAGTCATCGGTGGAAAAGTGTCCACCGGGGCCAATGCCACGAACGATGCGGAATCATTCATTGACAATATATCGCTGGAATACCGTCTTGATGCGTCGGGTACTCGATATGTCCGTGTATTCCATATAAAAACTACGAAAGCATACTCGACGGTGAGATAACCGAAACGGGTGTCGGCCTTGTGCTGCGCCGGAAGATGGACCGATTGAGTGAACTCTTCATCTTCAGGAAGAAAAAGATAAAACCGGAGGCTGAAAATAGCGATATGAAAAAGTAGGAATGTGATATGAAACGACTGATATTATATATTGCAGGATTGATATTTCTGGCAGGTTGCTCCACCACGAAGCACTTGCCCGACGGGGGAGATACTCTATACCGGCCAAAAGCCGATGATTGTATTGAACCGCAGTGAAACGTCTGTTGGTGAGATTGCTATGGAAGAGGTGGAAGCCGCCCTTGCTACGGCACCGAACAATTCGTTGCTGGGAAGCTCTACTATCCGCTATCCCTTTCCTTTCGGACTGTGGATTTACAATGGTTTCCAGAAGTATGAGAAGGGATTCGGAAAGTGGATATTCAATAAATTTGCCGCCACTCCGGTGCTTATGTCTACGGTGAATCCCGATATACGCCAGAAGGCGGCGGTTAACTTGCTGCGCGATTATGGCTATTTCAACGGAAGCGTCAGCTACAAGACATTTATCGACCCGAAGGACTCGCTGAAGGCAAAGTTGCAATATACGGTGAACATGCGTAACCCCTACTTTATAGATACGGTATATTATCGTGGTTTCAGCGAGCGTACCACTCGCATTATGGAGCTGGGACGCCGACGTTCCCTTATCAGTTCGGGAGAACAATTCAATGTGGCTGATTTGGATGGGGAGCGTACCCGTATCAGTACCCTGCTGCGTAATGTGGGCTGTTATTATTTCCGTCCCGACTACCTGACCTATCAGGCCGATACCATGATAGTTCCCAATGGGCATGTCCAGATGCGCTTGATTCCCGTTCCCGGTATGCCAAAGGTAGCCGAGAAGCAGTTCCGTGTGGGGCGTAAATCCGTCTATCTTCCTGGAAAGCAGGGGCAGGAACCCAATGACAGCATGGATTACAAAGGCTTGACCATACATTACTACAACAAACCTCCGGTACGTCCCAACATGCTTTACCGTTGGTTGAACTATCAAGGTTATCGGCGGAAACGTCAGATACAGGACAGCGCAGGTATTGCCCGCCAGCGTTCTATGCAGAGTTTGTATAGTTTGTACCGTCAGACCCGTATTCAGGAGCGTCTGGCAAGCGTCGGTATTTTCCGTTATGCGGAGATGCAGTATATACCGCGTGATACGGCGTTTGTGTCTGATACATTGGATGTGAGGGTCATTGCCGCGCTCGATAAACCCTACGATGCGGAGTTGGATTTTAATGTCACCATGAAGAGCAATAACCCAGACGGGACCGGGTGCCGCTTTTACGGTGACGAAGAACAATGTCTTCGGTGGCGGTGAAAGCTGGAATGTGAAGTTGAACGGTTCGTACGAATGGCAGACGGGCAAGGCAAGTTCTTCCTTGATGAACAGTTATGAACTGGGTATCTCCACTTCGCTTATCTTTCCGCGCGTGGTGTTTCCTAGGATGGGCGACCGTGAGTATGACTTCCCGGCTACACGACTTTCCGTTTATATGCCGACCAGATGAACCGTGCCAAGTATTATAAGCTGTTGGCTTTTGGCGGTAATGTCACTTATGACTTCCAGCCCAAATCGACTTCCAGGCACAGTATAACTCCTTTCCGGTTGACATTCAATGTACTGCGCAATCCTACTGCCGCTTTCGATACGTTGCGTGCCGAGAATCCGGCACTCTACGTTAGTTTGCGCGACCAGTTCATTCCTGCCATGGAGTACACCTATACTTATGACAACGCTTCCGTGCGCGGCAAGCGTAACCCCATCTGGTGGCAGACCACCGTTGCGTCGGCCGGTAACCTGACTTCTGCCGTCTACCGTATTTTCGGCAAGCCGTTCAGTGAGGAAGGAAAGAAGCTTTTCGGGGTACCTTTTGCACAGTTCTTGAAGCTGAACTCGGAATTCAGGTACCATTACCGGATAGACAAGAACCAGATGATAGCCTCGCGTATTGCCGGAGGGGTGATATGGTCGTATGGCAACGCTACGACCGCACCTTATACGGAACAGTTCTATATCGGCGGTGCCAACAGTGTGCGCGCCTTTTCTGCACGCAGTATAGGTCCGGGCGGCTATCCTCCCGAGACGGATAGGAAATATACCTATATCAACCACGTGGGTGATATTCGCATAGAAGCCAATATCGAGTATCGCTTCCGTATGATTGCCGACTTGCATGGAGCGGTGTTTCTGGATGCCGGCAATGTATGGCTGATGCGTAAGGACGAAAATCGCCCGAACGGTGAGTTCACCTTGAAGAATTTCCCGAAACAGATTGCTTTGGGTACGGGATTCGGCTTACGCTATGACCTGGACTTCCTTGTTTTCCGTCTGGATTTGGGTATCGGGCTTCACGACCCGTATGATACCGGAAAGTCGGGATATTACAATATTCCTAAGTTCAAGGATAGTATGGCACTGCATTTTGCCATCGGTTATCCGTTCTAAATGTACGTTTTTGAACGGATAGTGGTAAAGAATGAACTAAAACTCCCTTTTGTCAGACATAAATTTTTGTACATTTGCAACCGTTATCAACTATGATACACTAACCTTTTTAAATAATAACTAATATGAAACCAACTTTATTCTTATTGGCAGCCGGTATGGGCAGCCGTTATGGTGGCTTGAAACAATTGGACGGATTGGGACCGAATGGCGAAACTATCATGGATTATTCTATTTACGATGCCATCAATGCCGGTTTTGGCAAGCTCGTTTTCGTAATCCGTAAAGATTTTGAACAGGACTTCCGCGACAAGATTATTTCCAAATACGAAGGCCATATTCCCTGCGAACTGGTATTCCAGTCCATAGATGACCTTCCTGAAGGCTTCACCTGCCCCGAAGGCCGTACCAAACCTTGGGGAACCAACCATGCTGTAATGATGGGTGCCGATGTAATAAAGGAACCGTTTGCTGTTATCAATTGCGACGATTTCTACGGTCGTGACTCCTTCCAGGTAATGGGCAAATTCCTTGCAGCCCTTCCCGAAGGCTCCAAAAACGTATATTCCATGGTAGGCTTCCGCATCGGCAATACGTTGAGCGAGAGCGGTACCGTATCCCGTGGATTGTGTGGAACGGATGCGAACAACCTGCTGACTTCCGTAGTGGAACGCACCAAGATTCAGCGCATGGACGGTGAGGTGAAGTACATCGACGATAACGGTGAATGGACTGCCACTCCCGAGACGACTCCGGTCAGCATGAACTTCTGGGGTTTCACTCCCGATTATTTTGCTTACAGTGCAGAGTTTTTCAAGAGTTTCTTGAGCGACCCGAAGAATATGGAGAACCTGAAAAGCGAATTCTTCATCCCGCTGATGGTGGATAAGCTGATTAACAATGGCACTGCTACCTGCGAAGTGCTCGATACAACCAGCAAGTGGTTCGGTGTGACTTATCCCGAAGACCGTCAGAGTGTAGTCGACAAGATTCAGGCTTTGGTGGATGCGGGCGAGTATCCTGCGAAGCTGTTCTAAAGTAAGACGGAAGGATAACTTGATTCGCATTAATTTATTTGGGTAAAAGAACAAAAGGACAAATATGGGGAAGGCGTTTGCCAGAGCTATATTTGTTCTTCTGTTTTCTGTTCACGAGGTGTCTGGTGCAAGCATACTGAAATGTTGGAACAGAACCCTGCATTGGGCTCACCGATATTGGAACCTTTGAAATCAGATTACTCCAAGTATGTCCGGAACAGCGTAGGGAATTGGTTAAATGATGCAAGTAAGACGCAATCCGGATTTGTAAGGAAGCTTTGCAGGCGTTGGGAAAGTGAAACGAAAGAGACCAAGTATATCGTTAAGAAAGCGCTGAGGACTGTCGGTAAATGAGTGTCTGTTCCAAGGTATGGGGTGAGTTTTGGGCTTACTGAATCGATGTGCGGGAAAAAGGGCATTATATCCTCAAACATAAATCGTTATAACCAAGTGATGAAACAATTAATTGCATGTTGCGGGTTGGATTGCGAAAATTGCGCCGCCCGTATAGCCACTGTCAATAATGACGATGAGCTGAGAGAGAAAACTGCCAAAGAGTGGAGTGTGCTGAACAATACGCCGGAAATTACGCCGGAAACCATCCATTGTATGGGGTGCCGTGCAGACGGGGTGAAGTTTGCCTATTGCAGCGATTATTGTGCTATCCGCAAATGTGTGTACGAAAAAGGTTTCAATACTTGTGGCGACTGTAAGGAACTGGATACTTGCCAGGTGGTAGGTGCGGTTCTTCAGCATGCGCCCGGTGCAAGGGAAAATCTTTATTAACCGTAAAATCTTTGATTAAATAAAATATTGCGTATCTTTGCAGTATGACAAAGACATTTAAATCGGATTTGGTTTTGTAAACAATCTGTGTTCCCTGCACAGATTGTCCCCCTTCGTTTACTCTCGGATAACTTCTTTCGAGAGTGATTTTTTTTATTGTTATAATTCAAGTTTAATCCGCATATTATGCTGAAGGTATTGTGATACTTTCCGTATATGCAAAATATAGTAAGAAAATGAGTAACGAAAATAAAACTATCCACGATTTCGAACTTAATTTAATCTGTGACTTTTTCTCCAATATGGAACGACAAGGCCCTGGCAGTCCTGAAGCGACGTTGAAGGCATTGAGCTTTGTAGACGGTCTTACCGATGAATCCTTTATTGCCGATATCGGCTGTGGAACGGGTGGCCAGACAATGGTAGTAGCTGGCCATGTGCCGGGGCGGATTACAGGAATTGACCTTTTTCCCGGCTTTATTGATATCTTCAACCGTAATGCAAGGCAGTTAGGCTTGCAGGACAGAGTAAAAGGAATTGTCGGTTCAATGGATGCCCTTCCTTTCGGTGAGGAGGAGCTGGATATGATTTGGTGTGAAGGTGCTATCTATAACATTGGCTTTGAACGTGGCTTGAAGGAGTGGCGTAAGTATCTGAAACCGGGAGGGTATATTGCCGTCTCCGAGAGTTCATGGTTTACGGACGAACGCCCTGCGGAAATCAATGACTTCTGGATGGACGCTTACTCTGAAATGGATACACTTCCCAATCAGGTGACCAAGTTGTACAAGGCGGGTTATCTCCCCGTTGCTACATTCATTCTGCCGGAGAATTGCTGGACAGAGCATTACTTTGCTTCAAAGGTTGCGGCCCAGGAGATTTTCCGTAAGAAATATGCCGGTAATAAAATTGCCGAAGAGTTCAGCTCACTCCAAATGATTGAGGATGAACTATACGGCAAATATAAGGAATTCTACGGTTATGTGTTTTTTATTGCTAAGAAGGTAGATTGATGGCAGACTTCTCTTATTGAGGAATGCGGGTATTCTCATGGCAGAATATCCGCATTTTGTGTTTTGAGTGGATTTTATTGTTTTGAGGATGTGCGGAACTTCTGAGGAGGTATTCCCGTATGACGTTTAAAGAATTTGTTGAAGAAGGCCGCATTATTAAAACCTAGACTCACGGCTATATCCTTTATCGGAGTGTTGGCGGTACAAAGTTGTGCTTTGGCATCCATGATGATAGTATTGTTGATGATTTCCATGGCTGTATGTCCTGATTCCTTTTTGACAAGGCGGCAAAGAGCTGCCGGTCTCATATTCATTTTCAATGCATAATAGGACACTTGATGCTCCCGGACATAGTCTGTGTGTACCAATCGGATAAAAATGCGGTATTGGTTGAAAATGCCTGCTGCCCGGAGTCTCTTTTTATTCTAGGGCGTTCCGGACAGAGTTCGGATATACCTTGTAACAGATAGGTCAGTAGAGTTTGCAATGAAACTAGACTTGAGGGGCTTTCTGTTCTTTGGTAGAGGTGTGACAAATAGGTCATGAACTCGGCATAAAGCTGGAAGTCCGTTTTCGATAGAGGAAAAATATAGTGTTTGCCTATAATGTGAAACTTATCCATCATGACCTTGCCGGCCCCTGAACTCTGGATAAGTTGTTGGGAAAATATGACGACATATATTTCAGCATCGTCTGACGTGTGTAGCAATTGTACGAAGGTCTCGGGAGGAATAACTAGGAGGGTGTTAGCTTCAACCCTGAATTGAGTATGGTTTATGATGGTTTTCAGAACTCCTTTGGTGCATAGAGCGAAGATACTGGCCTTGGTGTGGTATGGCTTTTCCACTAGCGGATTCAGTTCATTGGTTGTGATATGATTGCAGGCAATGAACTCGGCATTTATATTGAATTCGGATATATTCATGTTGGAGATTTTAAGACACAAAAATTGGGGGATAATAATGTATAAATGACAGAGATAACAGTTAAAATCAATATTACGCTCAATTTGTCTCTGTTAAATAAGGTAAAGTTGTGAATAATAGAATATATACATGCTAAAATCGGAATATTGATTTATAAGGGTTTGTTTGTGGCATAAGCATTTTAGCCCGAACTTTGCTCCTTGTATGATAAAACAATTCTGATGAATCCGAATGTTCCTCAAGAAGTACGTATAATAAATGCCATCTCCGAGCAGTTGTTCAACTCATGGCCCGTCAGCATTATTATGATTGATTTGGAAGATTGTATCTGGCGTCTGAATCAGCAGGTGATGAATGAACTCCATTTGAATGAGTATGTGATAGGGCGGCGTATCACTGACTTATTGGAAGTGGTATGTGATAAAAAAGGAATGTGTTTAGAAGACCTTTTGCTGCAACTTCGGGAGAGGGATGTGCGGATTATTCCCTTAGATATCAATTGGCTTTATACGTGAATTGAAGAGTGGTATCAGTTTTTCTGATACAAGGTGCTATGGTGGGAATTCATGAAGATGGACAATTGGTGAGGATTGTACTCTATTTCAGGAATGTGTTGGAAGAACGGACACAGAAGCATTTGCTGAATATTTGCGCTGAGCCGCACCCAGATATTTCAATGGTCTTTCGACATGGAACATAATCTGATGATTATAGAACCGCGTTATTTTGAATATTTGGGGATTCCTACGCGTGACTATACGCTGACGCCTGAGGAATTCGCATTTCTGATTCATCCGGACGACCGGAAGGGAGTGTTTGATGCTTTGGCTTTACAGTTGCATGGTAATTTGTACGAACGCCCAGTGGAATACCGTCTACGGAGGGGAGACGGCAAGTGGGAGTGGTTTGAGGCGCAATCTACCTATGTGGGGCAATTGACGGATTTGCCGTTCCGTATCATCGGTATTTGCATGAGTACGCAGAAATACAAGGATACGGAGAATAAATTGAACGAGGCTTTGCAGAAAGCGCAACGTAGCGATGAGTTGAAGAGCGTATTTCTTGCTAATATGAGCCACGAGATACGTACGCCACTAAATGCCATTGTGGGCTTCTCTACACTACTGGCTTGTGGGGATGCCGACTTGTCGCGGCAGGAGATTATGGAATTTACGTCTTTGATTGAAAAGAACAGCCAGTTGTTAATGGTGTTGATTTCAGATATTCTGGATTTGTCCAAGATAGAATCGAACACGATGGAATTCCATTTTGAGAAGGTTTCTTTAAATGGCATATTGGAAAGCATTTACAGTGCGCAGAAGATGAATCTTCGGAAAGGAGTGGAGTTACTGCTAGACCTTCCGGACCGGGCGGCAGTTATCTATACAGATCCTACGCGTTTGGGGCAAGTTGTCAACAATCTTATCAATAATGCGGTGAAGTTCACTGCTGAAGGACGCATAACCATAGGGTATAGGCTGAAGGACTTTGCTACATTGGAAGTCTTTGTGGAAGATACGGGAACTGGCATGTCGGAAGAAGTTCTGGCGCACATTTTTGAACGTTTCTATAAGGGAGATGCTTTTGTGCAGGGCACGGGATTGGGATTGGCCATTTGCAGGACTATCGTTGAAAGGTTTCATGGAAAAATAGAAGTGGCTTCAACTCTTGGCAAGGGGAGCCGCTTTGCAATTGTCCTTCCGCAGGAAATGCGGGAGTAGTGTTCTCTTTCTTGGATATTTGATGTAATTATGTGAGCGTATGATATTGTATAACGTTGAAAATCGCTACCTTTGCAGTCTTGAACGATAAATTCATTGACACTATGATATCTGTAGAAGGACTGAAGGTAGAATTTAATGCCACTCCTCTGTTCGAAGACGTCTCTTATGTTATCAATAAGAAAGACCGTATAGCTCTTGTCGGCAAGAATGGTGCCGGTAAGTCCACCATGCTCAAGATATTGGCTGGCATTCAGCAGCCCACTGCCGGCATTGTTGCCGTTCCTCGCGAATGTACTATCGGGTATTTGCCCCAAGTGATGATACTCAGTGACAAGCGCACCGTAATGCAGGAGGCTGAACTTGCCTTCGAGCATATTTTTGAGATGCAGGCGGGCATCGAACGCATGAATCGGCAACTTGCCGAACGTACCGATTACGACAGCGAGGATTACCAGAAACTGATTGACCGCTTCACTCACGAAAACGAACGGTTTTCTGATGATGGGCGGCACCAACTACCGTGCCGAAATAGAGCGCACGCTCCAAGGGCTGGGCTTCAGCCGCGAGGACTTTGACCGCTCTACAAGCGAGTTTTCCGGTGGTTGGCGTATGCGTATAGAGCTTGCCAAGCTGTTGCTTCGCCGTCCGGATGTGTTGCTGCTCGACGAGCCTACCAACCACCTTGACATCGAGAGTATCCAGTGGTTGGAGAACTTCCTTTCCACCCGTGCCAATGCGGTGGTGCTTGTCAGCCACGACCGCGCCTTTTTTGAACAATGTCACTACGCGTACCATCGAAATAACTTGTGGACGCATTTACGACTATAAAGTGAAATACGATGAGTTCGTGGTGCTTCGCAAGGAGCGCCGGGAGCAGCAACTACGTGCTTACGAGAATCAGCAGAAGCAGATACAAGATACGGAAGATTTCATCGAACGTTTCCGGTACAAAGCTACCAAGGCTGTGCAAGTGCAGAGCCGCATCAAGCAGCTCGAAAAGATAGAGCGCATCGAAGTGGATGAGGAAGACAACTCCTCTTTGCGCCTGAAGTTTGTTTGCAGTAGCCGTAGCGGTAATTATCCCGTTATCTGCGAGGATATGGAGAAATCCTACGGTGGGCACGTTGTTTTCCACGATGTGAATTTGACTATCAACCGAGGAGAGAAGGTTGCTTTTGTCGGTAAGAACGGCGAAGGTAAGTCTACGCTTGTAAAGTGTATTATGGGTGAGATTACGGATTATACCGGTAAGCTTACACTGGGACATAATGTGCAGATTGGATATTTTGCCCAGAACCAGGCACAGCTTTTGGATGAGAGCCTGACTGTATTCGATACGATTGACCGCGTGGCCGTAGGGGATATCCGCCTCAAAATCCGTGATATTCTAGGTGCTTTCATGTTCGGCGGTGAGGCTTCGGATAAAAAGGTGAAGGTGCTCAGCGGTGGAGAGCGTACCCGGCTTGCCATGATAAAACTGCTGTTGGAGCCGGTGAATTTCCTGATTCTCGACGAACCTACGAATCATCTTGACATGCGTTCCAAAGATGTGTTGAAGGAGGCTATCCGCGATTTTGACGGAACGGTGATAATAGTCAGCCATGACCGTGATTTTCTGGACGGACTTGCGACTAAAGTGTACGAGTTTGGTGGCGGACTGGTGAAGGAACATCTGGGAGGAATTTATGATTTCCTGCAAAAGAAGCAGATAGAGAGCCTGAATGAGTTACAGAAATCCCCTTCACTTTCCGCTTCGCCCACTGCCGGTAAGGCGGCATCGGGAAATGCTGGTGCAGAACCGGTTCAACCCTCGGCAGCCAAACTCTCTTATGAGGAGCAGAAGGAGCTTAATAAGAAGCTCAAGAAACTGGAACGTCGCGTTGCCGATTGTGAAGCGGAGATAGAGCAGACGGAGGCTGCCATTGCCATTCTTGAGGCCAGGATGGCCACACCGGAAGGTGCTTCGGACATGTCGCTTTATGAGCAGCACCAAAAACTGAAAGAGCAGCTTGACCGCGTGATGGAAGAGTGGGACGCGGCTACTGTAGAGTTGGAGAATCACTAACTATTATATTTTATATGTTTATGAAAGCAAATCATTTGTTACCCATTGCAGCATTCTGTCTGATGACGGCTTCCTGCAACACCGGCAAGCAGCAGGCTGAACTTACAGCAGGCATCCAGCTCGCCAATCTTGACACAACGGCTCTACCCGGAACTGACTTTTACCAATACGCATGTGGCGGTTGGATGAAGAACAATCCGATTCCTGCTGAATACTCACAGTACGGTTCTTTTACTATCCTTGCAGAAAACAACCGCAAGCAGATTCAAGGACTGATTGAAGAGCTTGCCGCCACCCAGCACGAAGTCGGCAGCGTGGCACAAAAAATCGGTGACTTGTACAAAATCGTAATGGACAGCGTGAAGCTGAACAAGGACGGTGTAGCCCCCATCAAGGCTGAACTCGACCAGCTGGCTGCTTTGAAGGACAAGAAGGAGCTTTATGCCTTGCTGGGCGATATGCAGAAGAAGGGTATCATCGCCTACAACGTGCTGTATGTTGGCGCTGACGAAATGAACAGTAGCATGAATGCTGTACAGACCTATCAGACCGGGCTGAGCATGGGCGAACGTGAATACTATCTGGAGAATGATGAGGCTACTGCCAAAATTCGTGATGCTTTCCGTACACATGTACAGAAGATGTATCAGTTGGCTGGTTTCGACGAGGCTACTGCCAAGAAAGGTATGGAGGTGGTGATGGATGTGGAAACACGTCTTGCCAAGGCTTTCCGCTCTCGTACGGAGTTGCGTGACCCGCATGCCAATTATAACAAGATGAGCATGGAAGAGTTGAAGAAGAATTATCCTACTTTCGATTGGGATGCTTATTTGTCTGCCATGGGCTTGAAGGATGTGAAGGAAATCATCGTAGGCCAACCCGCTTCACTGAAAGCTGCTGCCGATATTCTGGATACGCTGCCCATTGAACAGCAGAGCCTTTATCTGCAATGGAAATTGATTGATTCTGCCGCAAGCTTGTTGAACGATGCTATGGCAGAACAGAACTTCGACTTCTACAGCCGCACCATGAGCGGTACACAAGAAATGCAGCCCCGCTGGAAGAGAGCGGTAAGCACTGTAAGCAGCGCGCTGGGCGAAGCTGTAGGTCAGATGTACGTGGAGAAATATTTCCCTGCTGCTGCCAAGGAGCGTATGGTGACTTTGGTGAAGAACTTGCAGGAAAGCTTGGGCGAACGTATTCAGAATCTTGCCTGGATGGGTGATTCCACTAAGGTGAAAGCTCTGGAGAAACTGGCTACCTTCCATGTGAAGATTGGTTATCCCGACACTTGGAAAGACTACTCCACACTGGAAATCAAAAACGACTCTTACTGGGCAAACATGGAACGTGCCAACGAGTGGAGCCATGCCGAAATGATAGCCAAAGCCGGCAAGCCGGTGGATAAGGATGAATGGCTGATGACTCCGCAGACCGTCAACGCATACTATAACCCGACTACGAACGAAATCTGTTTCCCCGCCGGTATCCTGCAATATCCTTTCTTCGATATGAATGCGGATGATGCCTTCAACTATGGTGCCATCGGTGTGGTAATCGGTCATGAGATGACTCACGGATTCGACGACCAGGGTCGCCAGTACGACAAGGACGGTAACCTGAAAGACTGGTGGACTGCTGAAGATGCCAAGAACTTTGACGAGCGTGCTCAGGTGATGGTGAACTTCTTCGATAGCATCGAGGTTGCTCCGGGCGTATATGCCAACGGACGCATGACATTGGGTGAGAATATTGCCGACCACGGTGGTCTGCAGGTTTCTTATCAGGCATTCAAGAAAGCTACGGCTGCCAATCCGCTGCCGGTGCTGGATGGTCTTACTCCCGAACAACGTTTCTTCCTGGCATACGCAGGTGTATGGGCCAATGATATCCGTCCCGAAGAAGTGTTGAACCGCACGAAGAGTGATGTGCACTCATTGGGCGAATGGCGCGTAAACGGTGCATTGCCGCAAATCGGTGCTTGGTATGAGGCATTCAACGTGACAGAAAAAGACCCGATGTTCTTGCCGGTAGAAAAAACGTGTATCTATTTGGTAAACCAACAAAATAACCCTTGAAAAAAAGGCGGCAGACTGGAAACAGATGCCGACCCTTTTTTAATTATACCTAATTTATTGTGTATGAATGTATGTATGAATAAACAAAATTTGTAACTTTGCGCATCAAATACTAATATACGCATACTTTAATACGCAAATCCATGTCTGAAACAAAAAGAATCAAAACAGCTCTGGTATCTGTTTACCATAAGGAAGGTTTGGACGAAATCATTACCAAACTGCATGAAGAAGGTGTAGAGTTCCTCTCAACCGGTGGAACCCGTCAGTTTATAGAATCCCTGGGTTATCCCTGCAAGGCAGTGGAAGACCTCACTACATACCCTTCCATCCTGGGCGGACGCGTGAAGACTTTGCATCCGAAGGATTTTTGGAGGTATTCTTTGCCGCCGCGGATTGGAGCAAGACATGCAACAGATTGAAAAATATGAAATCCCCGAAATAGACCTCGTCATTGTTGACCTCTATCCGTTTGAGGCTACCGTTGCCAGTGGTGCCGAAGAACCTGCCATCATCGAAAAGATTGACATAGGTGGTATCTCCTTGATTCGTGCCGCAGCCAAGAACTACAACGACGTGGTTATCATCGCTTCGCAAGCACAATATCAGCCGTTCCGTGATATGCTGATGGAACATGGTGCCACTACTACCATCGAAGAACGCCGTTGGTTTGCCAAAGAGGCGTTTGGAGTGTCTTCACACTATGACTCTGCTATCTTCAATTATTTCGATGGCGAAGAAGGTTCCGCTTTCCGTTGCTCTGCCAACAGCCAGAAGACTTTACGCTATGGCGAGAATCCGCACCAGAAAGGCTATTTCTATGGCAATCTGGATGCTATGTTCGACCAGATTCACGGTAAGGAAATCTCTTATAACAACCTGCTCGACATCAATGCTGCCGTTGACTTGATTGATGAATTTAAGGATACTACTTTCGCTATCCTGAAACATAACAATGCTTGTGGATTGGCCTCACGTCCCACTGTACTCGAAGCATGGAACGATGCGCTTGCCGGTGACCCGGTTTCTGCTTTCGGTGGTGTGCTCATCACGAATGCCGTGGTTGACAAGGCTGCTGCCGAAGAAATCAATAAGATATTCTTTGAGGTAATTATCGCTCCCGATTATGATGTGGATGCGTTGGAAAATCCTCGGTCAGAAGAAGAACCGTATTATCCTGGTTCGCAAGCCGGCAGCTTTGCCTAAGAAGCAGTTCCGTTCTTTGCTGAATGGCGTATTGGGTTTCAGGACCGCGACCTTTAAGGTGGAAACTCCAGAAGAATTGAAGACTGTAA
>ENA-OQHD01000269-OQHD01000269.1-human-gut-metagenome-genome-assembly--contig:-NODE-269-length-21120-cov-3.767446_pt1 | contig 21120 bp, 25 predicted proteins | sample MGYA00242560_ERZ504711 | MGnify/ENA primary metagenome ERZ504711 (study PRJEB26092, sample SAMD00036198) | human gut metagenome | host: Homo sapiens | study: EMG produced TPA metagenomics assembly of...
CGAGATTGTCTTTCCGACATGTTCCAAATGGATTCCCAGATGGGGAAAACTAATATCATAGTGCATGCTTCCTGCCTCCAATTATTATACGTTAAAGCGGAATACGATAATATCTCCGTCCTGAACTACATACTCTTTTCCTTCCAGTCTTACCAGACCTTTCTCTTTGGCAGCCGCATGTGTTCCGCATGCCATCAGATCATCATAACTTACCACCTCCGCACGGATAAATCCACGTTCGAAATCTGTATGGATCTTTCCTGCTGCCTGAGGTGCCTTTGTTCCCTTTGTGATCGTCCATGCACGGCACTCCTGCTCTCCCGCTGTCAGATAGCTGATCAGTCCGAGCAGATGATAACTTGCTTTGATCAGCTTTTTCCAGACCGGACTCCTCCAGACCAAGATCATCCAGGAATAACATTTTTCTCATCCTCATCCAGCTCTGCGATCTCCTGTTCAATCTGTGCGCAGACTACAAATACTTCACAGTTCTCTTCTGCTGCGTATTCCCGCACTTTCTGTACTCCGGCATTGTCTGCACCGTCATTTGCCAGATCGTCCTCTGTCACATTTGCCGCAAAGATCACCGGCTTGTATGTCAGAAGATTGTAGCTTGTCAGCCACTCCTGTTCTTCCTCATCGTCTGTTGTAAAGCTCTTCGCCATCTTATTTTCTTCCAGATGCTCTTTGATGCGTTTTAACAGCTCCAGCTCTTTTGCTGCTGTCTTATCATTTCTGGAAAGCTTTACCACTTTTGCGATCCTTCTCTCCAAAATCTCCAGATCGGAAAAGATCAGTTCCAGGTTGATCGTCTCGATATCACGCAGCGGATCGATACTTCCGTCCACATGTACAATATTACTGTCCTCAAAACATCTCACAACATGCACAATTGCATCTACTTCTCTGATGTTGGCAAGGAACTGGTTTCCAAGTCCCTCTCCTTTGGATGCACCTTTTACAAGACCTGCGATGTCAACGAACTCGATGACAGCCGGTGTTACTTTCTTGGACTGATAGAAATCTCCGAGCTGCTGCAGACGCTTGTCCGGAACCGGCACGATGCCGACATTCGGGTCAATGGTACAGAACGGATAGTTTGCGCTCTCTGCTCCTGCTTTGGTCAGGGAATTGAAAAGTGTACTTTTTCCGACGTTCGGAAGGCCCACGATACCTAATTTCATAGTAATCTATATCTCCTTTGTTTTTATTTTTCGCTTCTTTTTCTGTTCGGGTTCTTTTATGCACAAAAAGAGCCCAATGCAACTATAAATTATAGCACACGGGCTCTTTGATTTCAATGGATTTTAATCTCTTGACTGTACCATCAGAAGAATGCCGCCCTCGTACGATACATGCGCGGTCTCCTCGACGATCTCATTGCTCACGCACAGACCACCCGAAGTATTCGGCAGATAGTGATGGTCGAGCGGGTAGGCGAAGCCCTCCAGGGTGATGGATGCGACTTCCTTTTCCAGCGGGAAGAACGAAACGTACTTTCCGAACTGCTCTTCTTTCCGGATTTCAAACGAAGTTTCCACCGGAATCGTAATCAGATTGCGGCTGTCCACGATGTAAGCCGGAATTTTCTTCTCCCATGCCGTTTTCAGGTTCTGCACAATACTTAAGAAATGGTCAAGTCTTCCTCCTGTTGCTCCGAGGATCGTGATTTCACTGCTTCCCAGAACAATCGCCTGCTGAAATGCGATGTCCGTGTCCGTATTGTCCTTCATGGGATTAAATTCCCGGATCGGTGCGACATGGTTCTCCTTGTAATAATTTAAAATCTCCGGAGATAAACTGTCAAAATCTCCCAGAATATACGTCGGCATAATCTGGTAATGGTAGCAGAACTCCAGTCCCCGGTCTGCTGCCAGGATAATATCAAACTGCTGTTTCTGAAGATATGGGAAGGCAAAATCCGGTTCGATCATCCCTCCCGAAATAATACATGTTCTCACGTTTCCCTGCCTCTTTTTTCTGTCTTTTTGTATCTTATTCTGCCTTTTTGCTGTATGAAGAAATTTTTTTCCTGCAGCTCGCGCACGTTCTGCTCGATGTTGCTGCCAAATACAGCAGAGCCTGCCACGATGATGTTGGCACCTGCCGCAAGGACTTCATCGATGGTCGCGCGGTTGATGCCGCCATCGACCTGAATGTGCACATGCTCCAGTCCCTTTTCATCCAGCATTCTGCGGAGCGTACGGATTCTCTCCGTCGACTCCGGGATATACTTCTGGCCGCCGAAGCCAGGATAAACGCTCATAATCAGAATCATTTCTACCTGATCCATCACGTCCGTAACCGCAGAAAGCGGCGTATCCGGATTTACGGCAACTCCGGCATCTGCGCCTGTTTCATGAATCTTTTTCACGGTTTCTGCCAGATCGCGGCATGCCTCCGCGTGAACCGTGATCATATCCGCCCCGCAGCTTTGAAATTCTTCTACGTACCGCTCCGGGTCCTTTACCATCATATGAACATCAAAATACAGACTGCTTTCTTTTCGGATCGACTTTACCACCGGCATTCCAAACGAAATGGATGGTACAAACATTCCATCCATAATATCGATATGAAGCCACCGGCACTCTGCTTTCTCTACCCTTTGGATCTGTTCTCCGAGACGGTTAAAGTCTGCGGATAAAATAGAAGGTGCCAACTGATATACTCGGCTCATGCTAGTATCTCCTCTTTTCCTGTTCTTTCAGTTCTTCATAGAACATGGTATAGTTTTCAAATCTTTCTTTGCTGATATTTCCCTGTTCCAGTGCCTCTTTGACGGCACAGCCCGGCTCTTTTCCGTGGATGCAGCCGAGGAAACGGCATTTTCCTTCGTACGGATGAAATTCCGGGAAAAAGTTTTTTCAGCTCCTCTTTTTCCATATCGGTTGTATAAAGCGAGCTGAACCCCGGTGTATCGCACAGATACGTCTCATGGTCGATCGGGATCATCTGGGAATGGCGCGTCGTGTGTTTTCCTTTTTTTGCAGCTTTTTGCTGATCTCTCCGGTCTCCATCTGGATTTCTTTCTGCATCCGGTTTGTGATCGAAGATTTTCCGACGCCGGACGGACCGGCTACCACCGTTGTTTTCCCTTTCAGGTATGCTTCCACTTCCTGCATGCCCTGCTCTTTCGCTGCACTCACCGTAAAGACACGGTAACCGCAGTTCTCATAGACGCTTCGCAGATGGTCTGTGTAATCTTCCCCCGCAAGATCTCTTTTATTGAAACAGATTGCCGTCGGAACGTTCTGCTGTTCCATCATCACAAGAAAACGGTCCAGAAGCGTCAGGTTCGGGGTCGGATTTTCCAGCGCAAAAATCACAAGCGCCTGATCGATATTGGCCACTGCCGGACGGATCAGTTCAATTTTTTCGCGGCAGAATCCGGGTCATATTTCCTGATTTTTTCCGCTTCATCCAGAATCTCGATTTCCACAAGATCTCCGACGAGCGGTTTCTGGCCTTCCTTTCGGAAAATTCCTTTTGCTTTGCACTCATAAATGCCGGATTCTTCTACGTCTACGTAGTAGAATCCGGCAATTCCTTTCATAATCTTTCCTGTCATACTCACCCTTCACTCAACGGAACCGATGGGTACTGTGCAATTGCCTGATAACTTCCGCTCGAATCCATCTCATAGAAGACGATTCTTCCGGTAGAAGAAGCAGACGATGAAGCACTCCAGTTGGTGTTGACAGAATACGGCCAGCTCGTAATGGCCTGTCCATCCATGATGGTGATGGAGGTCTCGTTTCCGTTTCCATCATCCTGGATCAGCTCAATTTTTCGCAATACCACCCTGATACTGATCCGGCGCACTTAAGGTCTGGCTGCAGGACCAGGTAACATCCGTAGCGGTATTTGCGCCCGGCTCGGCCGGTGTCGGGGTCGGTGTATTCTCATCCGGCGTTGTTGGCTGTGCACTTGGGCTGTTGACATAAATCGTAACGTCCGAACCTTTCTTTACTTGGTTCCGATTGCCGGGTTCAACCTCCATGACTTCGCCCTCGGCCACCTTGCTGCTGGTTCCTGTTTTCCACAATAATATTGAAATCGCTCAGGATTGATTTTGCTGTCTCCTCATCCAGGCCGATTACATCACGGATTGCAATTTGCTTCCGCGTCCTTGGGATCCCTTGCTGATCACCAGCGTAACGGTAGATTCCGGCGCAACCTGACTTCCCTCTGACGGGTCAACGGAAATAACCAAGCCTTCTGCAACGGTATCGCTGAAATCCTCTGTTGTGGAAACCAGCAGTCCCAGCTGAGTCAGTGCAGCACTTGCAGCGTCTTTCTGTGTTCCAACAATGCCGGTCGGAATGGTTACGGTTTCTTTTCCGGAGCTTACATAATACGTAATCGTTGCATTTTATCGACTTTCGTTCCCGGTTTCAGATCCTGGCGGCAGATCTTTCCTGCCTCAATGACATCCGATGCCTCGGTTCCGCCGTTGACCACACCAAGTTTCAGGCTGTTTGCCAGTGCGGTTGCATCTGCCTCGGTTTTATTGGTCAGATCCGGAACGGTTACTTTTTCCTCTTCTTTGCTGCTGGAAGAAACAACTTCCGTGCTGCTCGAAGATGATGCGGAACTGGAAGAAGCTGCGGTCGGTCCTTTTCCGCCGACAATGCCGGCTGCCTGTGCAATAAAGTAGATCAGCATGCAGATGATGATGGCTGCAATCGCAAAACCGCCGATTGTGATGATCTTTTCGAGTTTGTTTCCGGCTTTGTCATCGTCATCGTCGTAGTAGGAATCGTCGTCATCCTCATCGTAGGAATCGCGGTCATCCTCTTCTTCGTCCTCACCCTCGTCTTCTTCGTCCTCGTAGCTGTAATCTTCGTCCTCTTCCTCATCCTCGATCTTGCTGTAGCGCTTGCGGGCCGGCTCCTCTGCCGTCTGCGCATTTGCCTTTGCTGCTGCGCCGGAACGGATCTGGCTTAACTCCTCTGCGGATACCATAACAGTCTCGGCGTGAGAACTTAACGGAGTTACTTTTACGAAATTGCCCTGCGGCTCCATCAGCGAATGCTTCAAGTCGTCGATCAGCTCCGCCATGTTATTGTAACGGCGGTCCGGGCTCTTCTGGGTACATTTTAAGATAATCTGCTCCAGTGCGAACGGAAGGTTCGGGGTATATTTGGATGGAGATTCAATCTCCTCCTGCAGATGCTTGATTGCGATGGCAACGGTGGTGTCGCCGTCAAACGGCACTCTTCCGGTTACCATCTCGTACATGGTGATACCAAGGGAATAGATATCACTCTTATAGTCCGAATATCCGCCGCGCACCTGCTCCGGAGAGCTGTAATGTACGCTTCCCATAACGTTCGAACTGATCGTATTGGAAGAAGTTGCCTTTGCAATACCAAAGTCGGAAAGTTTTACTTTTCCGTCTGTGGAAATGATGATGTTCTGCGGTTTGACATCGCGGTGTACAATATTGCGGTTGTGTGCTGCTTCAAGACCAAGGGAAACCTGAATGGCGATGCTGGTTGCCTCTTTTACGCTCAGTTTGCCTTTGCGGTCAATGTAATCCTTCAGAGTAATTCCCTCGACAAGCTCCATGACGATATAGTAAACGCCGCGGTCCTCCCCGACATCGTACACGTTTACAATATTCGGATGGGACAGTCCTGCTGCGGCCTGTGCCTCCGTGCGGAACTTGCGGATCAAAGGTTTTATCCTCCCGGAATTCCGGTTTTAAAACCTTGACGGCCACCATGCGGTTCAGCTTGTGGTCTTTTGCTTTGTAGACATCAGCCATACCGCCGGAACCGATCCGGCTTATGATCTCATATCGTTCTCCTAAAATAACGCCCTCTTTTAACATTCTTTCACCTCGTTTGTAAATGGTTCAACGACAATGACTGCGATATTGTCTCTGCCGCCATTGCATTTGCTTTATCAATTAAACGTTTCGCCTTGTCCTCACCGTCTTCGCGGCAGATGAGTTCGAAAATCTCCTCATCCGTTACCATGTTGGAAAGGCCGTCCGAGCACATCACCAATTGATTGCCCTCTTCAAGCTGAATGTCAAAGAAATCAATCTTTACGGTATCCTGTGTGCCTACTGCTCTGGTAATAATGTTTTTGTCCGGGTGATTCCGCGCCTGCTCGGGAGTGAGTTCTCCAAGGCGCACCATCTCTGCGATCAGGGAATGGTCCTGCGTCACCTGGTCAAACGTGCCATCTGCTGCCAGATACAGCCTGCTGTCTCCTACGTTTGCAACGTAGGCATAGTTGCCGACAACCGTAGCTACTACCATCGTCGTACCCATGCCTTCCATGGATATATCTCGTTTTGCCTGCTCAAAAATTCTGGCTGTTTGCTGCTTCAATTCCATGCCGAATGATCCGCACCGGGTTGAAATTCGTATCCCTTTTTACAGATTCCACCAGTACAGAAACGCCGTAACGCGAAGCAAAATCGCCCGCGTTATGGCCTCCCATGCCGTCTGCAACGACAAAGAGGTTCGGAAGGTTTCCGACCGGAGAGGCGGAGGCAAACACAAAATCCTGGTTCATCGTCCGTTTCTGTCCGATATCGGTTGCAGAAAATACCTTCATGCTTTTTTCTCCTGTATTGACAGCCGCTTTTTACGGCTGTTCGTTTGATTTATCGATAAAACTTTTTCTTAACTGTCCACAGGCTCCGTCAATATCGGCGCCCATTTCCCTTCTAATAGTAACATTAATTCCGTATTTTCAAGTTTATTTTTGAAATTCTCTACGACTTTTTCGTTGATTTCACGTAATCGCGCTCTTTGATCGGGTTGACCGGGATCAGATTTACATGACAGTTGATATCCGAAATCCGCGCGGAAAGCTCTTTTGCATCGGCTTCGCTGTCATTTTTCCCGCCAACGAGAGAGTACTCAAATGTAATCCGACGACCTGTTTTTGCAAAGTAATTGCGGCATGCATCGAGAATTTCATCAATGGAATATTTATTGGCAATCGGCATCAGCTCGCGGCGCTTTTCATCGTTCGGCGCATGAAGGGAAAGTGCCAGGGTGATCTGGAGTCCCTCATCTGCCAATTTGTACATATTCGGCACGATTCCGCAGGTGGAAACGGTGATGTTTCTCTGGCTGATGTTGAGTCCTTCCTGGCTCGAAAGCAGCCGCACGAAGCGCACCAGATTGTCGTAGTTGTCCATCGGCTCACCCGTTCCCATGACAACCAGATTGGAGACCCGCTCCCCGGTGTCCTCCCAAATCCGGTAAATCTGGTCGAGCATCTCCGACGGAGTCAGGCACCGCACGAGTCCGCCGATTGTGGACGCGCAGAAGCGGCAGCCCATCCGGCAGCCGACCTGGGATGAGATGCAGACGGAATTTCCGTGGTGGTACTTCATCCAGACGCTCTCGATCACGTTGCCGTCGCTAAGGCGGAACAGGTATTTTCTCGTTCCGTCGATTTTGGACTCCTGCACCTGCACCTTTTTCGAGACAGGTAAGCGGATACTGTTCCTTTAAGTTTTTTCCCGGAAGGCAAGCGAGAGATTCGTCATCTCATCGTAGCTGCCCGCCAGACGATGATGCATCCAGTCGTATAACTGTTTGGCACGGAACGGCTTTTCTCCCATCTGCTGGCAGGCGTTCTTTAATTCGTCTAAGGTCATTGATTTAATATCCATCTGTTACGCCCGTCCTTCCTCTGCTTTTCCGGAAATTTTGCAAGGCAAAAATCCGTCTGTCTTGTGTACCCCCGGGATCAGCTGCAGCTGTCCTTTGGCCGTTTCTCCGCATTTTCAGCTCATCCGGCAGCAGTTCATCCAGACTGACTGCTTCAAACGGGAACTGTTCCAGAAACCATGCGGCATTCTCGCCGTTTTCTTTTCTGTTGACGGTACATGTGCTGTACAGCAGTGTGCCGCCCGGCTTTACGTACGATGCGGCATTTGCAAGGATTGCCCGCTGAATCCGTACCAGCTCCTCTTCTTTTTCTTTTGAAGCGTAATATTTGATATCCGGCTTTCTGCCGATGACGCCGTATCCGGTGCACGGCAGGTCTGCAATCACAACGTCCGCTTTTCCGATCCATTCCGCATCGAGCTGTTCCGCATCTTTTACCTTCGGCACGACGCAGGAAACACCTGCTCTCTGCACATTTTCCCGGATCAGATCGACCTTGTATTCGGTGAGATCACGCGCTTCCACGCATCCCTGATTTCTCATTTTATCTGCTGCATGGAGGCTCTTTCCGCCCGGTGCCGCGCAGAGATCCAGCACCTGGTCACCCGGCTTTGGATCCGCCAGATGCGCCGCCATCATGGAGCTCACATCCTGAATCTGGAACCGGCCTTCCTGGAAGGCATTCAGTGATGCGATCATCTCAAAGTTTTTCAAATAGAACGCCTCGCCAAGATACGGCGCTTTTTCCAGCTCTGCCCCCTGGCTTTCCAGGCTTTTCTTCGTCTCCTCGATCGTATTGTTCCAGCGGTTGATACGGATCGTCACCTGTTTTTCTTTCAGGAAATCCGCCATCATCGTTTCTGCCGTTTCTTTTCCGTACTGGGATACGAACTCCTCAACCAGAAATTCCGGCATGGAGTATTTCACGGAAAGATACTGCGTAGTATTGTTCTCCTTCGGCATCGGCAGATGATCTTTCTCCCGCACGATCGTGCGCAGAACGCCGTTGACAAAGCCCTTTAAGTTGTAAAAATGCTTCTTTTCCGCCAGTTTCACCGCCTCATTGACGACTGCCGAATCCGGTACTGCGTCAAGAAAACGGATCTGGTACACCGACATCCGTAAGATCGCACGAATCACCGGCTTGCATTTGTTGATCTTGATTTTGGAATACTGATTGATGATGTAGTCATTCTGGATGCCGTATTCCACGGTTCCCTCGCAGACCCGCTTGATAAACGCACGGTCCTGCCGCGGCAGGAACTGGTATTTATCGAGGGCGTCCCTTACAGCAAGATGGCAGGGCGTTTTCTCCCTGTCCATCTCAAGCAGAATGTTCATAATCAGCTCTCTTGTATTGATTGTATCAGTCATCGTTTCTCCTAAATGCTCCGGATAAAACCAGCAGCCGGAGCAGCTGCAGCAAGGAACCGATTACGGCTGCCACATAGGTCATCGCCGCTGCCCAGAGTACATTTTTTGACTCCGTCGTGTTCCGTCTCTGTAATCATACCATCCGCACCGAGCATCTTTAAGGCTCTTCTCGATGCATCAAATTCGACCGGAAGCGTTACTACCTGGAAGGCCAGCGCCAGCACAAAAAGCCAGATTCCGGCCTTTACCAGCATCGGAAGGCTGAAAATCAGTCCGATCAGAAATAACGGCCAGAACAGCTGGGATCCAAGATTGGCCACCGGTACAATGGCACTTCGCACCTTCAGCGGCACATAATCTGTATTGTGCTGTACGGCATGTCCGCACTCATGCGCTGCAACGCCGATCGCTGCAATCGATGCGGAATCGTAAACAGCATCCGAAAGATTTACCGTCTTTGTCCGCGGATCGTAGTGATCCGTCAGTTTTCCGGATACGTGACGGACGGTTACATCGTAGATGCCTGCCTGACGCAGAATCCGCATCGCCGCATCGCGTCCTGTCATGCCGCTGTAGGAACGGACCGTCTGATATTTACTGAATATCGTATTCATGCGGGCGGATGCCGCCATAGAAATCAGTGCTGCAAGAATTACCAGCAGATACGTACTGTCATAAAAAACGTCCCATATCATTTTCTCCTTTTTTTCAGGCACAGCGGCAGCAATACCTCTGTGCAGTTCCCCGCCTCAGCTTCAGATTTCTTTGTGCCTTTATTCTCCAAGTTTTGTACCCGGCTCGATCGTATATCCACGCAGGAAATCTGCTGTCTTCATCCGTTTTTTTCCTTCGAGCTGCAGCTCTTCAATCACCAGAATACCGTCTCCGGTCTTTACATGGATTCCGGTCTCATCTGCCACCCAGACTTTTCCGGCGCTTTTTGTCGGATTCTGTCCCGGGATTTTTGAGAACAGATCACCGCCAAGCATGGCAATGACCTTCGCATTCCATATTTTGAGATTTTTTCCGTTTACCTTCGTAAACGCGCTCGGCCACGGACTCATCGCACGGATCTGGCGCTCAATCTCGATGGCGCTCTTCGTCCAGTCAATCCTTCCATCCTCTTTTTTAATCATTCGTGCATACGCTGTCGTGCTCTCCTTTGGCTGCTTTTCCGGTGTAATTTCGCCTTTTTCGATTTTAGGAAGCGTCTCCACCAGCAGCTTGGCACCGGCTGCCGAAAGTTTGTCAAAAATGACTGCCGCCGGTCTCATCTGACGCAAGCGGAATCTCCACTTTCGAAAGCATTTCACCGGTATCAATGCCTTCATCCATTTTCATAATCGTAACACCGCTTACCGGATCACCGTTCATCACCGCCCACTGGATCGGTGCTGCACCACGGTAGGCCGGAAGCAGGGATGCATGTACGTTGATGCATCCATACTTCGGCATTTCAAGAATCTCTTTTGTAATAATCTGGCCAAAGGCAACGACAACGATCACATCCGGCTCCATTTTCCGGATTTCCTCGATCGCCTCTGCATCCCGCACGCGGCGCGGCTGATAGACCGGAAGGCCGTGTTTTTCGGCTGCCTCTTTCACCGGTGTCGGCATCATCTGTTTTCCACGGCCCTTCGGTTTGTCCGGCTGGGTCACAACGCCTGTGATCTCATAGCCGGCCTCCACCAGTGCCTCAAGTGTTCCCACGGAGAAATCCGGGGTTCCCATAAATACCACTTTCATCTAAAGTCATCTCCTTTATCTTTTCGGCCTACTCTTCGTCCTCGTATTCATCATACTCATCGTACGTGTTGTCCCAGAGTTCGCCTTCTACTTTTTCTGTATACATATGTCCGTCGAGGTGATCACACTCGTGACAGATGCAGCGGGCAAGAAGTTCGGTTCCCTCCAGTTCAAACGGCTGCATGTCGCGATCCAGTGCTCTTACCTTTACGTAATTCGGACGGGTTACCGTACCGGATTTTCCCGGAAGGCTTAAGCATCCCTCTGCTCCGGTCTGACTTCCGGAAGTCTCCAGAATTTCCGGGTTAATCAGCAGATGCGGTGTTCCATCCACATCCATGACTACGATTCTCTTTAAAATGCCGACCTGCGGTGCGGCAAGACCTACGCCGTTCGCCTCATACATCGTGTCAAACATGTCGTCGATCAGCTCGATGATTCTTGGTGTCATCTCCTCCACCGGTCTGCATTTTTCGTTAATACGCGGTCGCCTACGACTCTGATTTCTCTGATTGCCATAATTCTTTTCCTTTCTTTTGCTCTTCTATTATAAATAATCTATGTGTAAATAGTATGAAAAAAGCTAATACTTTCTGCTGAAGTCAAACTGTAAATAAACGGTACGGAAGCCTTTGTTAATCTCGATATACCGCTCCAGTTTTTCCCTGCAGCTCTGCCAGCACCTCTTCCTGCGGCGCGCGTACATACACGGCCATGCGGTACAGGTCATTGATTTTCGACACTGCCTCACTTGCCGGGCCGATGATCTGGACTTCGCGGTTTCCCCGGATGCGGATGAGATATCTGCGAATGTATTCCATCGCCTGCGTCAGATGCGCTTCATCCTCCCCGGCTCCGTGGATCGCCAGAAGCTCCGCCGCCTGGGGATGATCCCATCAGACGGCGGTAGTCCATTTCTTTCTCGTAAAATGTCCCGTAATCCTGCTCTGCCGCCGTCTGAATGCTGTAATGTTCGGGATGGTACGTCTGAATGACTGCCATTCCCGGCTTTTCGCCTCTTCCGGCGCGGCCGACTGCCTGCGTCAGCAGCTGGAACGTACGCTCCCCGGCACGGTAATCGACTGCATTCAGGGAGAGATCCGCCGCCAGCGCTCCCACCAGCGTGACATTCGGGAAATCGTGGCCTTTTACGATCATCTGGGTTCCAATCAGGATATCGGCCTCCCCTGCCGCAAATGAGGACAGGATTTCTTCATAACTGTTTTTCGTTTTTGTCGTGTCGCCGTCCATCCTAAGAACGCGTGCCTTTGGAAACAGCTTTTTCACGTTCTGCTCGATCTGCTGTGTGCCGGCACGGAAGCCTGCCGATGTACGGGGAACCGCACGACGGGCACGCATGTACCTGCGGTGTTCATAACCGCAGTAATGGCAGACGAGCTTCCGTTATTGTGTGCTGTCAGTGATACATCGCAGTGCGGGCATTTCATCACATGGCCGCATGCACGGCATGAGACGAAGCCCGCATAGCCTCTGCGGTTCAGAAACAGTACAACCTGTTCCTTTTTTTTCCAAAGGCCGTTTTTCCGATCTCTTCCCGCAGTTTTCCGGACAGAATCGAACGGTTTCCATCTGTAATTCTTCCCGCATATCCGCGATCCATACGGACGGAAGTGCTGCATTTCCGTACCGCGCATCCATCCGGAACAGCGCGTACGCTCCCGTCTCGCAGGCGTAAGAAGCATCCACCGACGGCGTTGCCGAACCCATCACCACATGGGCATGCTCCAGCCCGGCGCGGCGCACGGCGGTCTCCCTTGCATGGTAGCGCGGCGTCACTTCACTTTTATAGGAGGTTTCATGCTCCTCATCGATTACGATCAGCCCCAGATCCGGAAACGGTGCAAAGAGTGCGGAACGCGGACCGATCATAATACTGACCTCCCCGCGCCGCGCGCGCTCCATCTGGTCGGCGCGCTCGGACGGTGTCATCCGCGAGTTGACCACCGTGACCCTTGTTCCAAACCGTGCGCAGAACCGCTCCACGTTCTGATACGTCAGCGCAATCTCCGGGATCAGCACGATCACCTGTTTTCCTTCCTTCAGCACTCGCTCCATCAGCTCCATATAGACGAGCGTTTTGCCGCTTCCCGTCACACCGCGGATCAGGCAGGGGCGGTTCTGTCCTTCCCATTCCTTTCGAATGCCGTCCACCACGGCCTGCTGCTGTTCGTTTGGTTTTCCCGCAGTTGTTCTTCCTGCCGCATCAGATACCGGATTTCTCCAGGTGCTCGTACGGCGGATTTCCAACACGCCCTGCTCTTCCATCACGTGCAGCGTATCTGCCGTGATTTTCAGTTTCTTGCTCACAACCGGCCCTGGAAGAACCGGCTGGGCCAGCAGCGCGTTTAAGAGACGGATTCTCGCTTTATAATTTTTCTTTCTGTAGTTTTCCAGCAGCTCCTCACATCTCGCAGGATCTGCAAGAAGCGCAATTTCGCGGGTTTCTTTCCCGCGCGCCTTTACTTTGACTGGAAGCACCGTCTTTAACGCCTGGATCATCGTCGATCCGTACGTATGACGCATCCACGCGGCGAGCGCGATGAGCTTCGTCTCTACGGTCGCCGCATCCTTTTGTACCGCGAGGATGGCCTTCATCCGGTCCTGCGGATATTTCGGCTCGTTTCCGACGGAAAGCACATAGCCGGTGATCGTGCGGTTTCCGTTTCCAAACGGAATCTGTACCGCCGTTCCCGGACCAATCTCCCCTGTCAGTTCCGGCGGAACCTTGTACTGAAAGGTCCGGTCCAGTTTTTCATTTGTGATGTCTACGATTACATCAGCGTAAACGCTGCTCATACATTCCCCTTACTTTCTTCCAGTATTTCCCGGATCAGCACGCGCTCATCCATCTCGTACCGTTTCCCCTTCCGGATCTGATACGTTTCGTGGCCTTTTCCCGCGAGCACCACGAGATCGCCCGGCTGCCGGTTTTCGATCACATACCGGATCGCCTCCTTACGGTCTGCAATCTCAACGAAAGCGCCTTCTGTTTTCCCGATTCCCGTCCGGATATCGTCCAGAATCGCCTGTGGTTCCTCATCCCGCGGATTGTCCGAGGTGATGACGGTCAGATCCGCCAGACGCCCCGACACCTCTCCCATCTGGAATCTCCGGTCCCGCGCGCGGTTTCCGCCGCAGCCGAAGAGACAGATCAGGCGCTTCGGATGGTACTTCCGCAGTGTCTTTAACAGGCTTTCGAGGCTCATCGCATTGTGTGCGTAGTCAATGAGAAGCGTCATTTCCGGATACACCGGAACTGCCTCACACCGCCCACGGACGCGGACTGCGGAAAGTGCCTCCTGCATCGCCTTTTCCGGGATTCCCATCTGCGCGCAGACCGCAATGGCGGCAAGCGAGTTGGAAACGGAAAACAGACCCGGCAGATCTACCCGTACCGGAAAATCCGCTGCGCCCTGCACCCGGTATGAGACACCGAGCACGCCGGGCGCCTGATCGAGTGCTGCATCTGCTGCCATAAAATCAGCTTTTTCCCTGCATCCGAATGTCACCAGACGGCAGGTGCTCTGCCTTATGATCTCCGGAAACCTTTTGTCATCCCGGTTTACAATTCCGGTTCTGCAGGTGCGAAGCAGCTTCTTTTTGCAGGACAGATATTCTGCAAACGATGCATGCTCCCCGGCGCCGATGTGGTCGTTTCCAATGTTGGTGAACACACCGTAATCAAACGTAATTCCATCACACCGGTGCTGTTTTTCCGCCTGCGAGGAAACCTCCATCACAACATGGGTGCAGCCCTCCCGCATCATTTCAGAAAACAGCTTCTGCAGCACAACAGGCTCCGGCGTTGTATTTTCTGACGGAATGCTTTTTTGCCCCGATCCTCGTCTCGATCGTTCCGATGAGTCCTGCGCGGATCCCTGCTTTTCGCAGGATTTCGTAAATCATATATGCAGTCGTCGTCTTTCCCTTCGTGCCGGTCACTCCGATTGTCACAAGGTGCTGCGCCGGATCGTCCTCCCAGGCACAGGAAAGCTGTGCGAGTGCTTCTCTGCTGTCCTTTACTACGAGTACGGTTACCTTTTCCGGAATCCCTTCCAGTTCCCGCTCCGCAACCAGGACAGCAGCGCCCCTCTCGACTGCTTCTTCTGCATATACGTGCCCGTCCATCCTGTTTCCGCGGATGCAGACAAACACGTTCTGCGGCTGTACTTTTCTGCTGTCGCATGTGATTCCTGTAACTTCCGCATCCAGACTGCCCTGCTGGAGCTGATATGCGATCCGTTTTTGTAACGTGCGCATGTTTTTGCATGCCGGGACCTCCCTTTCACGTTTCAAATCCCTACGACTCAGATACTTTTATAGAATACCATAGTCCGAAAAACATTTCAATGTGCGCAATGTCGGTTTCTTCTTGATTTTGCCCCCATAAACTTTATAATAGTTTTATATTGATGCCTGGTTTTTTCGTATCAAAATCTATGAACTGCAAAGAGAGGTATCTTCCAATGAAAAGAAAAAAATAGTTGTTGCACTGGGACACAAAGCTCTTGGAACGACGCTGCCGGAACAGAAAGCAGCCGTAAAACGTTCCGCAAAAGTAATCGCAGATCTCGTTGCTGCCGGCGCTGATGTTGTCATCACCCACAGCAATGCGCCGCAGGTCGGCATGATCCACATGGCGATGAATGAATTCGGCAAAATGCACACCGACTACAGCGCAGCCCCGATGTCTGTCTGCTCCGCTATGAGCGAAGGCTACATCGGCTACGACCTGCAGAACGCCATCCGTGCTGAGCTTCTCCGCAGAGGAATCTTCAAAACCACATCCACGATTCTTACACAGGTTGAAGTAGATCCGTACGACGATGCCTTCAACAATCCGGTCAAACTGATCGGCCGTACGCTTACCAAAGAGGAGGCTGACGCAGAGGAAGAAAAAGGAAACTACGTAACGAAAACCGAGGACGGCTACCGCCGAATCGTTGCTGCTCCGAAGCCGCAGGATATCGTAGAGATCGACTCCATCCGTCTTCTTCTCGATGCCGGACAGGTTGTCATCGCAGCAGGCGGCGGCGGAATCCCGGTTCTCCCACAGAATGAAGAGTTAAAGGGTGCATCCGCAGTCATCGAAAAAGACCTCACCAGCGGCCTGATGGCAGAAATGCTGAACGCAGACATGCTGATGATCCTGACCAGCGTGGAAAACGTTTCCATCAACTACGGTACCCCGGACGAAAAACCGCTGGAGCACATCACCGTTGCTGACGCGAAGAAATACATCGCAGAAGGCCAGTTCGGAGAAAACTCCATGCTGCCGAAGATGGAAGCAGCTGTTTCTTTCCTCGAGAAAGGCATCGGCCGTACCGCAGTCATCACTTCCATTGATTCCGCACTCGCCGGATTCCAGGGAAAAACAGGTACGATTATTGAGTAATACAAATTATACAAAAAAGGATTCCCGCGAGTGGGAATCCATTTTTTTCTACTCATTTTTTCCGGACTAAAAAGCCAGATTAGAAAGTAAATTTATCTGCAAAGTAAGCATCGAGATCCTCAATTTTAATTCTCTCCTGCTCCATGGTATCACGGTCACGGACGGTAACAGCACCATCGGTCTCGGAATCGAAGTCGTAGGTGATGCAGTACGGAGTACCGATCTCATCCTGACGGCGATACCGTTTTCCGATATTTCCACGGTCATCAAACTCGCAGTTGTATTTCTTGGACAGCTCTGCAAAGACTTTCTCAGCGCCCTCGTTCAGCTTCTTGGAAAGCGGAAGCACACCGATTTTTACCGGTGCCAGTGCCGGATGGAAATGCATCACGGTACGAACATCATTCTTCTCTGCGTCGAGAACTTCCTCGTCATAAGCGCTGCACAGGAATGCCAGAACGACACGGTCAGCACCAAGAGACGGCTCGATAACATACGGGATGTATTTCTCGTTCTTCTCTGGATCGAAATATGTCATATCCTGTCCGGATACATTCTGATGCTGGGTCAGGTCGTAATCGGTACGGTCTGCGATTCCCCACAGCTCGCCCCATCCGAACGGGAACAGGAACTCGATATCGGTTGTTCCCTTGCTGTAGAAGCACAGCTCTTCCGGAGAATGGTCTCTTGCACGCATCTCTTCGTCTTTCATGCCGAGGCTCTTCAGCCAGTTGATGCAGAAGCCTCTCCAGTACTGGAACCAGTCAAGGTCGGTGCCAGGCTCGCAGAAGAACTCCAGCTCCATCTGCTCGAACTCACGGGTACGGAAGGTGAAGTTACCCGGTGTAATCTCGTTACGGAAAGATTTACCGATCTGACCGATTCCGAACGGAATTTTCTTTCTGGAAGTACGCTGTACGTTTTTGAAGTTTACGAAGATACCCTGTGCAGTCTCCGGACGAAGATATACGGTGTTCTTCGCATCCTCTGTAACACCCTGGAAGGTTTTGAACATCAGGTTGAACTGACGGATATCGGTAAAGTTATGTTTTCCGCAGGACGGACACGGAATCTGATGCTCCTCGATGAAGTTCTTCATCTCTTCCTGGGACCATGCGTCTACGCTGCCGCCTTCGATTTCAATGCCTTTTTCCTCACAGAAGTCTTCGATCAGCTTGTCTGCACGGAAACGCTCGTGGCACTCTTTACAGTCCATCAGAGGATCGGAAAATCCGCCGAGATGACCGGAAGCTACCCATGTCTGCGGGTTCATCAGGATCGCGCAGTCAACACCTACGTTGTGCGGGCTCTCCATGACGAATTTCTGCCACCATGCTTTTTTCACGTTGTTTTTCAGCTCAACACCGAGCGGGCCGTAATCCCAGGTATTTGCCAGGCCGCCGTAGATTTCGGAACCCGGATATACAAAACCTCTGGATTTTGCTACTGCCACAATTTTGTCCATTGTCTTTTCCATAGTTAGTTACTCCTCTATTTTATTTGTTTACTTACCATAAACAACAATAACAGGACTGGCAAGAAGAACGTCCTGCTCATATTCCTGCTCTGTTTCTTCTGTCTTAGTCTGCTCTGATGATGACGCAGAATCACTCTCTGTGGACTTTGTGGTCCACTCGCCGGCCGTATCCACCGTGTTTTTTCCCTTTGATCACGGCTGTACCGGAAACGCAGAGCACCGGATCTTCCGTTACGATTTCCAGCGGCTCCTCGCAGACAATCACGCGTACATGCTTAACGCCTTTGACCGCATCTTCGACTGAAACCTCATTGCCTTTAGAATCGACAAAGGAAGCGGAAAAATCATATCCCGCTTCTTCTGCCTCATCCAGCGTGCCTGCGAAAAATTCTGCTCCGTGATAATCCGCGTAGGACTGGTAATCTCCGTATTCCATCCGGATCTCCACCTTGTCCTCTTTGATCTGGCATTTTTCCAGCTTCACGGAATCCGCATCGCCGCGCTCCTCTGTGAATTTTTTGGATGTCATCCTCCACAAAGACCTTCAGTTCGTCTTCCGTGTAATCATCGTCTTTGCTGTAATCTTCCACAATAGCTTCTGTCACAACACCATTTTTGCTCACATAGACAGATGTCGTTGTCACATCTTTTAACTTCTCACAGCCCGACAGCAGCACGGAAGCCGCTGTCAGAACTGCGAGAAGCTGTCCTGCTTTTTTCATAAAAATCCTCTAAAAACCGCCTGAATTATTTATTGCGGTAAATGATATCGTCTCTTCCCGGTCCGTTGGAGATCATGGTGATCGGGAATCCGATTTCTTTCTCTACAAACTCGATGTAGTTTCTGCAGTTCTCCGGCAGATCCTCGTATTTCTTGATGCCGCGGATATCGCATTTCCATCCCGGAAGGGTTTTCAGAACCGGTTTTGCTTTCTCAAGAATGCTGGTGTTCGGGAAATCGTGGATTTCTTTTCCGTCTACTTCGTATGCTGTGCAGACCGGAATCTCATCCAGATAGCCAAGTACGTCAAGTACAGTGAACGCTACATCGGTGGTACCCTGCATTCTGCAGCCGTAACGGGAAGCAACACAGTCGAACCATCCCATACGTCTCGGGCGGCCTGTGGTTGCACCGAACTCTCCGCCGTCTCCGCCGCGTCTTCTGAGCTCATCTGCCTCATCGCCGAAGATCTCGGAAACGAAAGCACCTGCTCCTACTGCACTGGAGTAAGCTTTGCATACGGTTACGATTTTCTTGATTTCATATGGCGGAACACCTGCTCCTACTGCGCCGTAGCCGGCCAGTGTGGAAGAAGAAGTTACCATCGGGTAAATTCCGTGATCCGGGTCTTTTAAGGAACCAAGCTGACCCTCAAGCAGGATCTCCTTGCCTTCCTGAACAGCGTTCCACAGGAATGCGGAAGTATCGCATACGTATGGCTCAACCATTTTTTTGTATTCCATCAGCTCTGCATAGATCTCATCCGGATTTAACTGCGGTTTGTGATACAGATGCTCGAGCAGAATGTTCTTGGTCTCGCATACGGATTTCAGTTTCTCTTTCAGGTGCTCATCGTCGAACAGCTCGTTTACCTGGAAACCGATTTTTGCATATTTATCTGAGTAGAACGGAGCGATACCGGATTTGGTGGAACCAAAAGATTTTCCGCCCAGACGCTCTTCCTCATACTGGTCGAACAGGATGTGGTACGGCATTACCATCTGTGCACGGTCGGAAATTTTGATCTTCGGTGCCGGCACTCCCTTCGAAATGATCTCATTTAACTCTTTGATCAGAACCGGAATGTTGAGTGCAACACCGTTTCCGATTACGCTTGTTGTGTGGCTGTAAAATACGCCGGATGGAAGGGTATGAAGTGCAAACTTTCCATAGTTATTTACAATGGTATGGCCTGCATTCGCACCACCCTGGAAACGGACAATAATGTCTGCCTCTTTTGCGAGCATATCGGTAATCTTACCTTTTCCCTCGTCTCCCCAGTTTGCTCCTACTACTGCCTTAATCATGTGACATCCTCCTAATTCAACGTATACTTGCGGCCTCTTTGCTTCGGCCGTTCATGCATAGTATACCATGTTTTTCTCATAAGTAAAACTTATGATTACTTATAAAATCTGCTTTTTTTATTATTTCTGTTTATCAAACGCATCAGACGTTGATTTCCGCAGTCATGCCAAGTGCCTCTTTGTTTGCCTCAAGCACCGGATTGACTACGTTCTTCAGGAATGCGTCAACCTGTACGGATGCGCGGCCTGTGTATTTGGACGGATCCATCGTCTTTTCCAGCTCTTCTTTGGTCAGATGGAACATCTCATCCGCTGCGATCAGATCCAGAAGATCATTGTCGCGGCCTTCCTCTTTGACATGTTTTCCGGCGATCATGGACAGCTCGCGGATTCTCTCATGCAGCTCCTGACGGTCGCCGCCTGCTTTCACCGCATCCATCATGATATTCTCGGTTGCCATAAACGGAAGCTCTGCCATCATGTGTTTTAAGATAACCTTTGGATAAACCACAAGTCCGTCTACGACGTTCATGCACAGATCCAGGATACCGTCGATGGCAAGGAAGCCTTCCGGAATGGAAAGTCTCTTGTTTGCAGAGTCATCGAGGGTTCTTTCAAACCACTGTACAGAAGAGGTGATGGCCGGATTTAATGCATCGGTGATCACATAACGGGACAGGGATGCGATACGCTCGCTTCTCATCGGATTTCTCTTGTATGCCATGGCGGAAGATCCGATCTGTCCTTTCTCGAACGGCTCCTCAACTTCTTTTAAGTGCTGCAGAAGACGGATGTCGTTGGAGAATTTTGTTGCGCTTGCCGCAATGCCTGCCAGAACGTTTAATACTCTCGTATCGACTTTTCTGGAATACGTCTGTCCGGAAACCGGATAGCAGTTCTTAAAGCCCAATTTTTTCAGCGATCATAGGATCAATCTTGTCGATCGTCTCCTGATCTCCGTCAAACAGCTCTAAAAAGCTTGCCTGGGTTCCTGTCGTTCCTTTGGATCCGAGCAGTTTTAAGGTGCTCTGTACGTACTCGAGATCTTCAAGGTCCATTAAGAACTCCTGCATCCACAGGGTTGCACGTTTTTCCCGACGGTGGTCGGCTGTGCCGGCTGGAAGTGGGTGAAGGCAAGGGTCGGCTGGTCTTTGTAGGTATCCGCAAATTTTGCCAGCTCAGCGATAACGTTCACCAGTTTTTTGCTTCACCAGCTTTAAGGCTTCGTTCATGACAATGATATCGGTATTGTCGCCTACGTAGCAGCTGGTTGCCCCCAGATGGATGATTCCTTTTGCTTTCGGACACTGTACGCCGTAGGCATACACATGGGACATTACGTCATGACGGCAGCTTCTCTCTTTCTTTGCCACATCGTAGTTGATGTTCTCGGCATTTGCTTTCAGTTCTTCGATCTGCTCATCTGTCAATAG
>ENA-OQHD01000270-OQHD01000270.1-human-gut-metagenome-genome-assembly--contig:-NODE-270-length-21099-cov-3.093601_pt1 | contig 21099 bp, 30 predicted proteins | sample MGYA00242560_ERZ504711 | MGnify/ENA primary metagenome ERZ504711 (study PRJEB26092, sample SAMD00036198) | human gut metagenome | host: Homo sapiens | study: EMG produced TPA metagenomics assembly of...
TACCCGCTATTCGCATATCATGGTGCTTACGCCCCACTTTTATGCTCATATCGGGGCGGGTCTCAAGGTCATTCTACCACCAGTGTGCAAGCACACGTGGTTTCAGACCTTTTGACCCTGACATCATAAGATTACTGTAACCGCAGAAGAAAAATGAAGGACAGACTTTTGCGGGATGGAAACAGAATGGACAGGCACAGCTTTTCAAATTGTGATTGTAACAAAAGCAGATGAGAGGGGAAAAGGATGTATTATAAGATTGCTGATTGTTTTGTGAAATATGAGCCGAATTATATGTATATGCAAAAGAAAATAAAACCATATGAAGAGCGGTTTCATGGAGAAAGTGAAAATTCATGTATATATTTAGGGTATAAGTCGGATGCATATTATAAAAAAAAGGCAAAAATGCATCCAGAAATTACCTGTGAAAAACTAGAATACGTTTATGTTGGAGCTGAATTTAATAGAAAAATTTTAAAATACGGTGGTATCATGATTCACTCATCTGCGGTCGAAGTGGATGGAAAAGCCTATTTATTTTCTGCTCCATGTGGTACAGGAAAATCGACACATACGAAGCAGTGGCAAAAATATTTTGGTGCAGATCAGGCGATTATAATTAATGATGATAAACCGGTTCTAAGACGACTGGAAGATGGATGGTATGCATATGGAACACCTTTTAGTGGGAAAACCGATGAGAATGTAAATAAGAAAGTAAAACTTCAGGGAATCTGTATGCTTGAACGGGGAGAGAATCGGATACGGCAGATTCAGCCGGCAGAGGCAATCCCTCTGATTCTTCAGCAGACGATCCGTCCAAAGAATGAAAAATACCTTGGAAAGATGATGGAGATTATGGATCAGCTTCTTAGAGAAGTTCCGGTCTATAGAATGCAGTGTGATATATCAGAAGAAGCTGTAAAGATGTCATATGAAGCAATGAAGGGATAAAGAAGGAGCAAAATGAAGTTGAAAAAAAGGATATATTATGAAAGAACTTGCCGGAAGATATGTAGTTCTTCCGGTAGGAGGCGAGCCAGAGGGATTTCAGGGAATGATACAGATGAATGTGACCGGAGGATTTTTATGGGAATGTCTCTCAGAAGAGAGGACAAAACAGGAATTGATCGATCTGTTTTTGGAGAAATATGATGCAAGTAGAGAAGATGCAGAAGCAGATGTAAATACTTTTATAGAAAATCTTAGTAAAGCGGGGATACTGGAAGTCTGATCATTACGAGGAGAAAAATTAGATGATGTATGATAAAGCACAGTGCAAAATTTTGTTTCAGATCATTCGGGTTAGTTTGTTCGACAGTGATGAATTTGAAATAAATGCGGAGGCAGACTGGAAACTGATCTATCGGATCAGCCGGGAGCATAAAATCCATACGATTCTCTGTAGAGGATTGGAAAAGATTTCTTCAAAAGATAAAATACCGGAAAAGATGATCGGAAAACTAGAAGAATTGTGGCAGATCGAGAGGGCAAAAGATGCTGTGCAGAAGTACTCCATTGATGAGATATTGGATGCATTTGAAAAGGATAAGATAGATTGCGTGCCTCTAAAAGGAATTTATATGAAAGAGTTTTATCCGGATTCCAGTCTTAGAACCATGTCAGATCTGGATATTTTTTACAGACAAGGTGATGAGGAAAAAATAGAAAAAGTACTGGTGTCTAAGGGGTATGTATTTGATCACGACGGTCCACATCATGATGTTTATCAGCGAAAGCCATTTATGAATGTGGAGATGCATCATCATTTAACAGATGGAGATCCTGTCGCTGAAAAATATTATAAAGATGTATGGACGACCAAAGTTCATCTTAAAAAAGGATATACTTCCATTTATGAATTTTCATGGGAAGATTACTATATTTATATGCTTGTGCATCTTGCAAAGCATATAAAACTTGGAGGCAGTGGAATCCGCTCCATAATTGATATCAAGATTTTCCTTGATAAAAAGAAGGAAGAACTGAATTGGGATTATGTGAAAGAAGAACTAAAAAAATCTGCATTTAAGTCAATTTGAATATTGGATGCGGCAATTAAGTGAAGTCTGGTTTGGCACAGAAAAAACCTACACCTTTGTATGATGAATTGACAGAGTTTATTGTAGACAGTGGAACTTATGGAACTATAAAAAAATTATCATGCAAGTCATGTTGTTGAATTGGGTGGAAAAAATCAAAATCTTTCTGTAGGAAAGATACGCAGCAAACTGGAAATTATTTTTTTACCATATGAAGGAATGCAAGAACAGTATTTATATCTGGAGAAATTTCCATTTCTTCTTCCGGTGGCATGGATACAACGGATTTTCAGAACAATAGTATGGCGTAAGGACAAAATCACTTCGACCCTGCAGTCTACAAATATAGAACAAGATAGATTGGAGAAAGTAAAAAATGTGATGGATGCTCTGGAATTGTTTGAAAGCGATTAACCGTTCCGAATTAGATAAAAATTGTGCAGTAACTGTTAAAAAACTGGCGAGCTAAAGTTTTATGGGAAGAGGCTCTTGATAATGTAGCCACTGTTGGATATAATGTATATGTGATGTCGGGGTCAAAAGCCCCCGACTTTGATGCCTACGGGTTGCAGAAGCTAATTGATATCACAGTGAAAGCTCCTGACAAGGTTGTATACATATGAGAATGGAACGCTTACATTACCAAGTATTAGTAACTGTAAAATAATTTATACTTTGAATATAATATTTTATTTAGGAGGAGATGTGCAACATGAAAAAACGAGAGTTATGAGAAACTTGAAATGGAGGTAATTGCTTTCGATAAGATCCATATGGATACAAGCTCTACAAGTGGTATAGCAGTTGATGATAGGGAGGATGCTGATGAAGGAATCTGGACAGGATATTATTAAAATCTACCTTTAGATAAGACCGCATATAGAATGCTGTGAACCAAAAGAAGCTCTGATGATTTATTATCAGAGCTTCTTTGAACTGAAATAGCATTTCATGAAGAACGGGAGCAATACCATGAAAGAAGAAAATACCTATAGACAAACTATTCCGTCATCCACCACAGGCCGTTATACCGCCCTGACAAGAAAGGCGATGCGGATCTGTTATGCCGCACACGAGGGACAGATGGACAAAAGCGGTGTACCATATGTCTTTCATCCGATCCATCTTGCGGAGCAGATGGAGACAGAAGAGGAAATCTGTACTGCATTGCTGCATGATGTGGTGGAAGATACGAAGTGGACACTGAAAGAACTTGAGGCAGAGGGGTTTTCCGACAGGTGTGCTGGAGGCAGTCAGGCTGCTGACCAGAGAGAAAGATGTACCATATATGGCTTATATTGAACGACTGAGTGGAAATCAGATTGCGAGAAAAGTTAAACTGGCAGATCTGGAACATAACAGCGATCTGACCCGTCTGATTGAAGTGACAGAGAGGGATTTGAGAAGACAGGAGAAATATTTTCTTGCAAAAGAGTTTCTGCTCCGACAGGAAGATACATAAAAACCGTCGAAAAATGAGAATAAATTTCATCAAAACTCCGGTTTAAAATTGCCGGAGTTTTATTGATGTTAAATAAGAATCATGGTATATTATGGTTGGTGTTGTCTCGGACAAGCTAGTAGAAAAAGTAGGTAGGAGTGATAAGTATGTATCAGGAAGAGTTTAAGCGTTGGCTGGCAGCAGATCTTGAAGATCCGGATCTGAAGCCGGAGTTATCCAGAATCGAAGGAAATGATGATGAGATCAAGGAACGTTTTGCAGTTGCACTGAAGTTTGGAACAGCTGGACTTCGCGGTGTACTTGGAGCCGGAACAAACCGCATGAATATTTATGTGATACGACAGGCTACGCAGGGACTTGCAAACTGGGTTAAGACGCAGGGTGGAACGCAGACTGTTGCGATCAGTTATGACAGCCGTCTCAAGAGTGATGTATTTGCAAAGACTGCTGCAGGTGTTCTTGCTGCCAATGGGATCAAAGTAAGAATTTATGATGCATTGATGCCGGTTCCGGCACTCTCTTTTGCGACACGTTATTATCAGTGTAATGCAGGAGTTATGGTGACAGCGTCCCACAATCCGGCAAAATATAATGGTTACAAAGCATACGGACCGGATGGCTGTCAGATGACGGATGATGCAGCAGCGATCGTATACGAAGAGATTCAGAAGACGGATGTTCTGACTGGAGCTAAATATATGTCCTTTGCAGAGGGCGTTGAGGAAGGTCTGATCCGTTTGTGGGAGATGACTGCAAGAAGGCTCTTTATGAAGCGATTGAGTCTCGTCAGGTGCGTCCGGGTCTTTGCAGTACAGCAGGACTGAAACTGGTGTATAGCCCGTTGAATGGTTCAGGGCTTGTTCCTGTTACCCGGGTATTGAAAGATATCGGCATTACAGATATCACGATTGTTCCGGAGCAGGAGTATCCGAATGGTTATTTCACAACCTGCAGTTATCCGAACCCGGAGATTTTCGAGGCATTGGAGCTGGGATTGAAGCTTGCAGAAGAGACAGAGGCAGATTTGATGCTGGCGACAGACCCGGATGCAGACCGTGTAGGAATTGCAATGAAATGCCCGGATGGTTCTTATGAGCTTGTCAGCGGAAATGAAATGGGAGTTCTTCTTTTGGACTACATATGTGCAGGTCGCATTGAGAAGGGAACGATGCCGGAGAAGCCGGTGGCTGTGAAGTCCATCGTTTCTACTCCACTGGCAGATGCGGTTGCAGAGCATTACGGAGTAGAACTCCGCAGCGTTCTGACAGGATTTAAGTGGATCGGTGATCAGATCGCCAGACTGGAAGATGCCGGAGAGGTCGATCGTTTTATCTTTGGATTTGAAGAGAGCTACGGATATCTGGCAGGACCATATGTACGTGACAAAGATGCCGTGATCGGTTCCATGCTGATCTGTGAGATGGCAGCTTACTATAGAAGTATCGGAAGTTCACTGAAGCAGAGACTGGAAGAGATTTATGCCCAGTATGGACGTTATCTCAACAAGGTAGACAGCTTTGAGTTCCCGGGACTCAGTGGAATGGATAAGATGGCAGCTATCATGCAGGGACTTCGTGAGAATCCACTGACAGAGATTGCAGGATATAAGGTTGTGAATGTAACGGATTATCAGAAACCGGAGGAGACAGGTCTTCCGGCAGCGAATGTTCTGATCTATAAGCTGGAGAATAACGAGACAGTCATTGTCCGGCCTTCAGGAACAGAACCGAAGATCAAGATTTATTATACAACGCTTGGTAAGAACCTTGCTGAGGCATGAGGCTGAAAAAGAGAAACTGGCAGCAGCAATCGAACCGATGCTGGTATAAGAAGAAAGAGAATCTATTTACCAACGAAGCAGACTTTAGATCATCGAATCCTAAAGTCTGCTTTTCTTTCTTCTATCTGAAAAGCTCTTGTCCTGTAAGAAAGTCAGATGTTGCTTTTCCTAAAAATTCCAGTAATGGAGAAAGTTCAAAGACGGTCAGTTCTTCCACTGCACAAGGCGAAAGCTCCATAAATTTTTTTAGCATAGAAAGCAGACCGTTCATATCCTCGGAATGGATTCCCTCAATGCCGTTTTGGGGAAGGTGGGGATAAAGTTCTGTCGGCAGTTGATATTTTTCAACCAGATACCGGTTCATTTTAGTGTAATCACCGTAATAGTATTTTTCAGATAAGTAATCGGTCAGAGAAATGCACTGATTCGATTTATGGATCAGGACAGAGCAGATCTCATTGCGGATGTCGGTAATCTTTCCTTCTTTATCGTAAAAGGATACGATCTGGGGAATATAATCTTTAAAAAAGCGTTTATCAATATAAAGATGAAAATAGTAGCCGAGATACAGATCATTTGCAAGCTGATTCTGATAGCTGGAAAGAAAACGTTTCAGGTCCGGCCAAAGCATCATTTTGTCGGCATAAAGCAGATTGCGGAAATGAGTCCGGTTCTTGTTGGCAGTGGCATCGGGCAGCAGAGAACCGGTCATGAAATCATTTTCGGAAGCAATCATATAGGGAAAATGAGGGTGATCCGGTAATTGGTTCAGAAGCATTTTAGCGGAAGTCAGATGTAAAATAAAACCAGGCATAAAGTATAGATCCTTTCTTTGGTGATTTAGCTGTATATTATTTCAAGTATACAATCAAAATCCCGTGATTGCCAATTATAAATTGCACAGCAGAAAGCAGTGTGGTAGAATGAAATCAATGTTCAGATAATGGATGTACCAAGGTAAAGCAACAAAGCGAATAAAGTTGAATAAATGGAGGAAGAAAGTTATGTATATTACCTGTCTTGATGTAGAAGGAGTTTTAGTACCGGAGATCTGGGTCGCATTTGCGGAAGCAAGCGGTATCCCGGAGCTTAAAAGAACGACACGTGATGAGCCGGACTATGATAAGCTGATGAACTGGAGACTTGGAATCTTAAGAGAGCATGGTCTGGGTCTGAAAGAGATTCAGGAGACGATCGCAAAGATTGATCCGCTGCCGGGTGCAAAGGAGTTTTTGGATGAACTTCGTACCTTCAGCCAGGTGATCCTGATCAGTGATACATTTACGCAGTTTGCAACTCCGCTGATGGAGAAGCTGGGATGGCCGACACTGTTTTGTAATAGTCTTGAAGTGGCGGAGAATGGTGAAATCACCGGATTTAAGATGCGTACGGAACAGTCCAAGCTGAGTACAGTAAAGGCGTTACAGTCCATCGGATTTGAGACGATCGCCAGTGGAGATTCCTATAATGATCTGGGAATGATCCAGGCAAGCAGTGCAGGATTCCTGTTCAGAAGTACAGAGAAGATCAAAGCAGATTATCCTGAAATTCCGGCATATGAAAGTTATGACGAGCTTCTTACTGCGATCAAAAAAAGCAATGAAATAATCTCGGAATTATAGCAGGACTTCCAAAAATAGGAAAATGAGATTTGAGTGACCGGTCGGAACAGAGAAATGTGATCCGGGAGATCAGAGAGATAAGAGGGAGCAGATGAACCAGAAATTATATAACCCTAAGTTTAAAGGAAAAAAGACAGCGGCTGCAAAAAAAGAAGAAGACCAGAAATATTGTGATCATTGCGGTCATACTGGTTTTGGCTTCAGTGGCAACCTACTGGATGATGCCGAGGACAGGTTCGCTTGAGGACAGTACTCTTTTTGATGAAGCAACCGTAAAAAGTCAGGCAGAAAAAGTCATAGGATATATTAATGCGGATGATTATGAAAGTCTGCAGGATGTTTCAGCTGATAAGATGAAAGAGATCATGACAGAAGAGCGTCTGTCAGAGGCAAAAGAAAAAGTTTCAGATGACTGGGGTGCATTTAAGTCAATGGGAGATATATCCACGACAACGATTTCCAAGCGTGGTGTGAATGCAGCGGTTGCTTATGTCACAGCGACATATGAGAATGTAGAGATTCATTATACATTAGCGTTTGATGAGGATATGAAGCTTGCATCTTTTGGAATGCAATAGAAAGTGTCATAAAATAGGTTGACAGCGGACAACGTAAAGTGGAAAAAGTTAAAAATTTAACGCGTTAAAGCGATAAAAATTTTACACTTTACAGTATTGAAGTTTTGAAAAAGAGATGTTATACTGTACCTACGTTTTGATTTTGGGAGGTATTTGTAATGGAAAAGAGAATTAACGGACATACGAGATTATACGCTTTGATCGGATCACCGGTAGGTCATTCAGGATCACCGGCAATGCAGAATTATAGTTTTGAAAAGCTTGGGATTGATGCGGCTTATCTTGCATTTGATGTGAATGTAGGGCAGACAGCTAAAGCACTGGAGGCGTTCCGTACTCTGAACGTAGGTGGATTCAATGTAACGATGCCATGTAAGACGGAGGTAGCGAGACTGGTTGACCGTTTATCACCGGCTGCCGAATTGATCGGTGCGTGCAATACGGTCGTTGTGGAAGAAGATGGTACAATGACCGGTCATATCACGGATGGGACAGGTTTTGTACGCAATCTGAAAGAGCATAGTGTAGAAGTAAAAGATCAGAAGATCGTGGTGCTTGGAACTGGCGGAGCAGCGACAGCGATCGCAGTCCAGGCAGCGTTGGACGGAGTAGCTGAAATTGCGATCTTCAACAGAAAAGATGAGTTTTTGGCCAATGGTGAGAAAACCGTGGAGAAGATCAAAAAAGCTGTTCCGACGATCGGAAAGGTGTACATAGAAGATTTGGATAATACGGAGAAATTGCGAGCTGTGATCGCAGAAAGCGATATCCTTATCAATGCTACCCGTGCGGGAATGGCTCCGCTTCAGGATGTGATTCCGGTACCGGAGGATGTCCTTCGTCCGGAACTGGCAGTTGCAGATGTTGTATACAATCCATTAGAGACTTTACTTGTGAAGAAAGCAAAAGAGGCAGGCTGCCGTGCGGCGATCGGTGGAATTGGAATGCTGTTATGGCAGGGAGCAGCAGCATTTGAATTATTCACAGGAAAAGAAATGCCGGTAGAAGAAGTGAAAGAAAAGTTTTTCTCAGAGGCATAAAGATAACGGGAATATAGAGTGAGTCTGAATGAAAAGAGGCAGGAATGGAATGTTTTCCATCCTGCCTCTTTGAGAGTATAAAACTTTTTAAATCATTCTTGATGAAAAGAAAATTTTATAAAAATTTAATTTAATCTATCTTTTTTTGCAAAAATGTAGTCTAATAGAGAGAGGCATTCTGCCTGTGGTAAAGAGAATGCTGCCGGAAAGAACCGGATACAAAGGATGAGGAGAAAGTGAATGGAAAAGGAAACTTTTGACGGAAACGATATAGAAGTAACAGAGACAGAAACGTCAGAACAGCAGGTGTCAGAGGAAACTGAGAAGCCCCACAAATGGAGAAAACCATTGTTGATCACGCTTGGAGGGATTGCAGGAACAACTGCTGCAGTTTACATTGGAACAGCAGCGTATTTCTATTTTCATTGTCTGCCGAATACGGAGATTAATGGAAAAGATTTTTCTTATGCGAACAGGGCAGAAATTGAGGACTATTTAAAAGAAGATACAAAAAATTATGTGTTGGAGATAAAAGGCCGGGAAAATGTGAAAGATCAGATTCAAGGTTCGGAAATCGGTGTTGAATATGAGGCGGATGATGCGGCAGGTAAGTTGTTACGGGAGCAGAATTTCTGGCTGTGGCCGGTTGCATTTGATCGAGAGCAGACGCTGGAAATTCCGGTCAGTGTATCTTATGATAAGGAAAAGTTAAAAGAAAAGATCAGTACATTGAATGTAGTGACAGGTGAACAGACGCAGCCGGCTTCTTCCACTCCTTTTTTTGACGGAGAAAAATTCGTACCGGGAGAGGAAGGAAAAGGGACGGCAGTAGATGTAGATACATTGAACGAAGTGATCGGAGATGCAGTTTCCCATTTGACAGAAGAGCTGGAGCTTGATGATACAGGATGCTATGTCAGACCGAAATATATTAAGGATTCTCCGGAAGTTCAGGCAGCATGCGATCAAATGAACCCTTATCTGAAAGCAAGGATTACTTATGAGATGGATGAACCGGTTGTAGTAGACGGGACAGTGATCTCGCAGTGGGTAACGGCTGATGAAAATTTTGCTGTGACTTTTCATCCGGAACTGGTACAGGAGTGGTTGAAGCAATTTGCGGAAAAGTATGATACAGTCGGAAAGACAAGGACTTTTACGACAGCGGATGGCCGGTCAGCTCAGGTGAGTGGAGGAACCTATGGTTGGGAGATCGATGAAGAAAGCGAGCTGACAGCATTGCTTGCCAATATTGAGAATGGGGATACGGTCAGCCGTGAACCGGCATATGTAGAGGGAAAGACGGCGATTTCCCATGGTGCATCTGACTGGGGGACAACCTATGCAGAAGTCGATCTGACGAATCAGAAAATGTGGTATGTCAGGGATGGACAGATCCTGATGAGCACGGATATTGTGACGGGACTTCCGACCAGGGCAAGGCAGACCCCGGAAGGTGTTTATACGATTCTTGAAAGGATGAGAAATAAGACATTACGAGGAGCTTTGAAGCCGGACGGAACTTATGAGTATGAGACACCGGTAGATTACTGGATGCGGGTAACGTATTCAGGGGTTGGATTCCATGATGCAACATGGCAGAGGACATTCGGTGGTGATGTTTATACTTATCGTGGATCACATGGATGTATCAACATGAGCTATTCCGATGCAGGACAATTATATGATCTGATTCAGGTGGGAGATCCGGTAGTGATCCATTATTGATCAAGATGTCAGGACTGTTGACAGTCATGAATTGGCAGATAAAAAACTTCAAAAGATATGAGATTGTCATGAGGAACAGATCAAAAAGATCAGATAAGGAAGTCGAGAGAAGATGGACAAAAAGAAAACTAAGTAATATGCTGTTGATTCTGACAGCGTTAATTTTGGGGGAAGTGCATTCGTGGCACAGAGCATCGGAATGGAATATATCGGACCGTTTACATTTGGTGCAGTCCGGAGCATTTTAGGGGATTGACTTTGCTCCCGGTCATCTTTTTCAGAAAGAAAAAGTCACAGGCAAATAAAGAGAAAGCAGAACCGGATGAAAAGAAAGAAAAAATGAGCAAAGAAAGACTTTGCTGGCAGGAGGTATCTGCTGTGGTATCTGTCTGACGATCGGAAGTATGGCACAGCAGATCGGACTGCAATATACCACAGCAGGAAAAGGCGGATTTATTACAGCTCTCTATATTCTGATTGTTCCACTTTTGGGACTGGCATTCGGGAGAAAAGCAGGGAAAAAAGTTTGGTGCGGTGTTATTTTGGCCGTGGTTGGAATGTATTTCCTTTGCGTAAAAGACGGATTTTCTATTTCAAAGGGAGACTGGATCATTTTGGCAGGTTCTTTCGCTTTTGCGGGACACATTCTTGTGATCGATTATTTTTCGCCGAAAGTGGATGGAGTATGTCTTTCGTGTCTTCAGTTTTTTATTTGCGGGATGATCTGTGCCATTCCGATGCTGGTGTCAGAACAGCCGACAGTGAATGCGGTACTGGTATCCTGGCGACCGATCGTATATGCAGGTGTATTGTCCAGTGGCGTCGGATATACGCTTCAGATCATTGCACAAAAAAATTACAGACCCGACGGTAGCATCATTGTTGATGAGCCTGGAATCTGTATTTGCTGTACTGGCGGGATGGGTCATTTTAGGAGAAAGACTTTCCGTCAGAGAATTTGTGGGATGCGTACTGGTATTCTCAGCAGTGATTATTGCCCAGCTCCCGGAACGGAAAGCAGTCAGTTCCGGAAATCGGACAGTTTCAGAATAAACTGCAGGGTTGCAGAATATGCCCCTAACGCATGAATAGATTAACAACATGAAGGACTCCGTCTTCATCATTCGAGCGGGTGATGAAATCAGCGGAGTCTTTTATAATTGGCTGTGCATTTTCCATGGCGACACCGAGTCCGGCATATTCGATCATGGAAAGGTCATTAAAGCCGTCACCGCAGCAGATCATGGAATCAGCAGTCAGTCCGATACTGTTGAGAAGTTTTTGCAGAGAATGAGCCTTATCAATGTTCTGAGGCATGATCTCAAGGAAATACGGTTCGGAAAGATAAATATTGAGTAGTCCGTGGTATTTCTCTTTCAGCAGTTTCATCAGCTCCTGAAGGACATCTGCGGGTCCTGGGACAAGCAGCTTATTGATCGGGAAATCAATATAGGAGACAAAGTCATCCGGCTGATAAATCTCCATACGGTTGATCCCCGATTCGATCCGGGTATACTGGTTCGGAGCGATCGCAGAGATAATCGTTGTATCAGTATAAGTGATCAGATCAACCTCCTGTTCTGCATAAGAGCGGACGATATCACAAATCGGTCGGATCATCTCAGGCGGAATCTGCTTATTATAAATGATCTTCCCATCTGAACAGCGTGTCACTCTTGCACCGTTAAAGGAAAGCATATAGCCTCTGAAATCCTGAAGACGCAGTTGCTTTGCCAGTGGAGCAACCCCGTTGATGGGGCGGCCGCTGGCAAGAACAACTGTCTTTCCGTTCTTTTGAATGTCGATGAGAGCCTGACGGGTCGGTTCGGTGATCTCCTTTTTTGGAATTTGTAAGTGTGCCGTCCAAATCCAGCACGATAACCTGATATTGCATAATTCTCCTATTTATGTGCTTCATTCAGAAGCTCAGTTTTTGTATCATATAATTTCTGAGAAAGATCCACATATACTTTATGAGGATTGAACAAACGCTTTGTCTCATCCCAGAGAGTTGCTTTTTGCTTCTTTACAGAAAGCTGCGATCTCTTTGACGGAAGGGGACTCATACTTACATTCTCCGTGAATAAAAATTGGCTGTAAAAGTTCTTTCATAGTATAGGTTCCGCCTTTGAGAAGTGTCTTTTTCCAGGTTGCATTCGGATCGAAAGAAGAAGGTCTTCTTCAGGATCATAAACCTCATCAACGAAACAAATAAGGTCTGCACGAAGCATATGAGTTCTTTATCATAAATTCTGTAGATCGTCTTATTTCCCGGGTTTGTGATCTTCTCTGTATTTTCGGAGATCTTGATCTTCGGGATAAACTGTCCTTCTGCATTCTGGATCGCTGCCAGCTTGTATACACCGCCAAAGGACGGGCAGTCCTTTTGAAGTGATCAGATTCGTTCCGATCCCCCCCAGGAAGTAATGGCAGCACCCTGCATTTTCAGATCGTGGATGAGGTATTCATCGAGGTCATTGGATGCAGCAATAACAGCATCCGGGAAACCGGCATCATCCAGCATCTTTCTTGCCATTTTTGGAAAGGTAGGCAAGGTCACCGGAGTCAAGGCGGATTCCATAGCTCTTCGGTTTGATACCTGCCTCACGAAGCTCTTTAAATACACGGATCGCATTCGGAACACCGGATTTTAAAGTATCATAAGTGTCTACCAGCAGGGTACATGCATCCGGATACAGTCTTGCGTATTCTTTAAATGCAGTGTATTCATCCTTAAATGTCATGATCCAACTGTGGGCATGTGTTCCCATAACAGGCACATCAAACATCTCTCCTGCGAGTACATTGGATGTACCTACGCATCCACCGATGACGGCAGCTCTTGCACCGTAAAGTCCGGCATCCGGTCCCTGTGCCCGGCGGAGACCAAATTCCATGATCCCATCTCCCTGTGCGGCGTATACAACGCGGGATGCCTTGGTAGCGATCAGACACTGATGGTTGATGATGGTCAGGATCGCAGTTTCTACAAGCTGTGCCTCCATGATCGGGGCAACCACTTTGATGAGCGGCTCTCGTGGGAAAATCACACTTCCTTCCGGAATCGCATAAATATCCCCGCTGAAATGGAATCCGCTCAGGTAATGAAGAAAGTCTTCACTGAAAAGCCCCAGCCCTCTCAGATAGTCCACATCTTCATATGAAAAATTCAGATTCTTGATATAATCGATGACCTGATCAACGCCGGCCATAATGGAGTACCCACCTTTATTTGGGTTCTCACGGAAAAATACGTCGAAGATTACGGTCTGGTTTTCCTGAGTTTCAAAATAGCCCTGCATCATAGTAAGTTCGTACAGGTCTGTCAGTAAAGTAAGGTTCTGTGCACTCATAAATTTCCCTCTTTTCTGTAGCATTGAATCAATTATACATAATTAATGCGTGTAAATCAATAAAGAATCCATTGACAAGGGAATGTAAAATAGCTTAATCTATATGGAAGATTAGGATGAAATCCGATTGAATGACAGGAAAATCAGTGAAGTAAGTGCTGCAGGGGCAGCAGATTGGAGTAGAGAATGAGATTAGGAGTAAAGCAGGTACTGACGGTTGTAAAGATCGTAGATTTTGGAGTGTATCTGGGCAGCGATGAAGAGAGAGTGCTTCTGCCAAAGAAGCAGGTTCCGGAAGAAATCGAGGTCGGGGATCCGATAGAAGTCTTTCTTTATAAAGATTCATCAGACCGCATGATTGCGACGACGAATGAGCCGAAGCTGACACTTGGGGAGCTGGCAGTGCTGACGGTAGCAGATGTTGGCAGAATGGGGGCATTTCTTGACTGGGGATTGGAGAAAGATTTGTTCCTTCCATTTAAAGAGCAGACAGAGAAAGTGGAAAAAGGGGATCAATGTCTTGTGAGTCTTTATATTGACAAGAGCGAGAGACTTTGTGCCACAATGAAGATCTATCACCTTCTGCGGACGGATTCTCCTTATAAAAAGGATGATACAGTCAGAGGTACGATTTACGAAGTGAACCCGGGAAATCGGTGCTTTCGTGGCGGTAGATAATCTTTATTCTGCACTGATCCCGAAAAGAGAGATGTACGGAAGGATGTCTGCAGGACAGGAGATCGAAGCCCGTGTAGCAGCCGTAAAGAGGATGGCAAGCTTGATTTAAGTGTACGTGGCAAGATCCCGCAGCAGATGGACGAAGATGCAGAACTGATCCTGGACTGTATTGAGACGTGTGGGGGCAGGCTGCCATTTACGGATAAGGCAGACCCGGAGCAGATCAAGATGGAGATGGGGATGAGCAAGGCGGCATTCAAGCGTGCGGTCGGAAGACTTTTGAAGCAGAGAAAGATTCAGATCAGGGAAGACGGGATTTACAGACTGTGATCTGAAATAAAAAGATCAGGCAGAGCCTATGGAGAGAGAATGTCAGGTGTCCGGTCAAAAAAAGAAAAATACTACTTGAAATTAAGCTGGCAGAAGCGATAGATGGAACTTATTGATAACTGCAAAAGAAAGGACAATGAGGTGAAGGTATGAGTTTTGCACATTTACATGTCCATACGGAGTACAGTCTTCTGGATGGCTCGAACAAGATCAAAGAGTATGTTGCAAGAGTGAAAGAGCTGGGGATGAACAGTGCGGCAATTACGGATCACGGAGTCATGTACGGAGTGATCGATTTTATCGGGAGGCACGTAAGCAGGGGATCAATCCGATTCTCGGATGCGAGGTCTATGTAGCTCCCAATTCCCGGTTTGACAGGGAAGTGACAGGCGGAGATGACCGGTATTACCATTTAGTGCTGCTGGCTGAGAATAACGAAGGATACGAGAATCTGACAAAGATCGTTTCCAAAGGATTTGTGGAAGGGTACTATTACAAGCCGAGAGTAGATAAAGAACTTTTAAGAACCTATCATAAGGGGATTATTGCGTTGAGTGCGTGTCTTGCAGGAGAAGTTCCAAGATATCTTACCAAAGGGATGTATGAAGAGGCAAAAGACCGAGCTTTGGAGTATCAGGAGATTTTCGGAAAAGGGAATTATTTTCTGGAGCTTCAGGATCATGGAATCCCGGATCAGCAGTTGGTAAACCAGCAGTTGATGAAGCTGTCGCAGGAGACCGGGATTGAACTGGTTGCTACGAATGATGTGCATTATACCTATGCAGATGATGCGAAGGCACATGATATCCTGCTCTGTATTCAGACGGGGAAAAAGCTGTCGGATGAGAACCGGATGCGTTATGAAGGCGGGCAGTATTATGTGAAGTCCGAAGAAGAGATGGCGGCTCTGTTCCCGTATGCAAGGCAGGCACTGGAGAATACGCAGAAGATCGCAGACCGCTGTTCTGTGGAGATTGAGTTCGGAGTGACGAAGCTTCCTAAATATGACGTGCCGGAAGGCTATACTTCCTGGGAGTACCTGCAGAAGCTGTGCTATGAAGGACTGGATCAGCGTTATAGGACACCGTCGCAGGAGCTGAAAGACCGGCTGGCATACGAGCTGGATACGATCCGGCATATGGGATATGTCGATTATTTCCTGATCGTATGGGATTTTATCAATATGCAAAAGACCATGGAATCGCAGTCGGACCGGGGCGTGGTTCAGCAGCGGGAAGTATCGTGTCCTATTGTCTGGGGATCACAACCATTGATCCCATCCATTATCAGCTCCTGTTCGAGCGTTTTCTGAATCCGGAACGTGTATCCATGCCGGATATTGATGTGGATTTCTGCTATGAGAGACGGCAGGAAGTGATCGATTATGTAACGAGAAAATACGGAAAGACTGCGTGGCTCAGATCGTTACATTTGGAACGCTTGCGGCAAGAGGTGTCATCCGTGATGTAGGAAGAGTCATGGATCTGCCTTATGCCTATGTGGATTCGATTGCCAAGATGATTCCCCAGGAGCTTGGAATTACGATTGATAAAGCTCTGCAGATGAATCCGGAGCTTCGTAAGCTTTATGAGTCGGATGAGACGGTGACGCATCTGATCGATATGGCGAAGCGACTGGAGGGACTGCCGAGGCACTGCTCGATGCATGCGGCAGGAGTGGTGATCTGCCAGAAGCCTGTAGAGGAGTATGTACCTCTTTCGAGGGCGGCAGATGGGACAATCACGACCCAGTTTATTATGACAACGCTGGAAGAACTGGGACTTTTGAAGATGGACTTCCTGGGCCTGCGTACACTGACCGTGATTCAGAATGCGGTACAGCTTGCAAGCAAAAAAGCAGCCGGATCTTCAGATCGACAAGATTGACTACAATGATAAGGCAGTGCTGGATTATATCGGTACAGGAAAGACGGAAGGAATCTTCCAGCTTGGAAAGTGGCGGGATGAAGAATTTCATGAAAGAATTGCAGCCCCATAGCCTGGAGGATGTGATCGCGGGAATTTCTCTGTACCGTCCGGGTCCGATGGACTTCATTCCACAGTATATCCGGGGAAAGAACGACAGATCATCCATCACATATGACTGCCCACAGCTTGAACCAATCCTTGCACCGACTTATGGCTGTATCGTTTATCAGGAACAGGTTATGCAGATCGTGCGTGATCTTGCAGGTTATACACTTGGACGAAGTGACCTTCTGCGTCGTGCCATGTCCCAAGCAAAAAAAGCAGCGGTCATGGAAAAGGAACGGAACACTTTCGTTTACGGCGATGAAGAGACCGGTGTACCGGGATGTATCAAGAACGGGATTGATGAGCAGACTGCAAATAAGATCTATGATGAGATGATCGATTTTGCAAAATATGCTTTTAACAAGTCTCATGCGGCTGCTTATGCAGTAGTATCTTATCAGACGGCGTGGCTGAAATACTATTATCCGGTAGAGTATATGGCAGCCCTGATGACTTCTGTGATCGATAATCCGACGAAGGTTGCAGAATATATTTACGTCTGCCGTCAGATGGGGATCAGAATCCTTCCGCCGGATATCAACAAAGGGGAGGCGGATTTTTCAGTAGACGGCGGAGATATCCGTTATGGACTGGCTGCGATCAAGAGTATCGGCCGCCCGGTGATCCGTGCCATTGTGAATGACAGAAAGGAACTCGGAGAGTTCAGAAATCTGGAAGATTTTATTACCAGGATTTCGAGCCGGGAGCTGATGAATAAACGGCTGGTGGAAAATCTCATCAAAGCCGGGGCATTGGATGTCCTGGGGGGAACAAGAAAGCAGTTCATGAGTATTTATATTCAGATCGTCGACCATATGCAGCAGGAAAAGAAAAACTCCATGGTCGGTCAGATGAGCCTGTTCGATGTGGTGAGCGAGGAGCAGAAGGAAGAGTTTCAGATCAGAATGCCGGATGTCGGAGAATATACAAAGGAGAACCTCCTTGGATTTGAAAAAGAGGTACTCGGAGTGTATGTCAGCGGCCATCCGCTGGAGCCTTATGAAGAAGAGTGGCGGAAGGTGATTTCTGCGACCACTGCTGATTTTCAGGTTGATCCTGAAGTCGGATATACGAAAGTAAGAGACGGAGCCAGGGAGATCATCGGCGGTATCATTGCGGAAAAGACGGTGAAGCATACCAAGACGAACCAGATGATGGCATTTCTGACGGTAGAAGATCTTTTCGGAACAGTAGAAGTAGTTGTATTTCCGAGGGACTACGAGAAGTATCGACAGTATCTTGAGGAAGATAATAAGATCTTTGTAAAGGGAAGAGTTTCGGAAGAAGATGACAAGGCAAGCAAGCTGATCTGCGAGAAGATCCTTCCGTTCGGGCAGAAGAAAAAGGAATTATGGATCCAGTTTCCGGATAAGGAAACGTATCTGGAGGAAGAGGCGATAACCTATGGATATCTGGCTGATTCAGAGGGAAATGACGAAGTCATGATCTACTGTGAGAAGGAAAAAATTGTGAAAAAATTACCTGCGAATAAGAATATCAGTATAAATCCACAGATTTTGAGCAGGTTAATGAACCATTTTGGTGAGAATCGGGTAAAAGTAGTAGAAAAAGCTATTGAAAACCACTTCTAAATAAGGTAGAATATTTGCGGAGTTGATAAAAAAGTAGACAATAGAGATCTTTATCAGACATTGCAGAGAAAGGGTGGAGATAACATGGCAGAGAAAACTATGGAATGAAAAAGAAAAATATCTGGACGAGATTGAGGATAAGATCCGTACGATCGGAGTTCTGACGAGTGGAGGAGACGCTCCTGGAATGAATGCAGCAATCCGTGCAGTCGTAAGACGTGCCCTTGCAAAAGGATTAAAGGTTCGCGGAATCCGCAGAGGATATCATGGACTTCTGAAAGAAGAGATCATCGATCTGACAGCACGTGATGTGTCTGATATTGTTCAGCGTGGTGGTACAATTCTTCAGACAGCACGTTGCAAGACAATGCGTACAGAAGAAGGACAGCAGAAGGCAGCTGCTATCTGTTAAAAAGTATGGCATTGATGGTCTTGTAGTAATCGGAGGAGACGGATCATTTGCAGGAGCTCAGAAGCTTGCAAATCTCGGAGTTAATACGATCGGTGTTCCGGGAACGATCGATCTGGATATCGCCTGCACAGATTATACGATCGGATTTGATACAGCGGTTAATACAGCTATGTATGCGATCGATAAAGTTCGTGATACTTCTACATCTCATGAGAGATGCAGTGTCATTGAGGTTATGGGTCGTGACGCAGGATATCTTGCACTGTGGTGCGGTATTGCCAACGGAGCTGAGCGTATCCTGATGCCGGAAGAGCATGGATTTGATGAGAAAGCCCTGATCGAGGACATTCTTGAGAATAAGAAACGCGGTAAACAGAATTATATCATTATCAATGCTGAGGGTGTTGGTGATTCTATCAATCTTGCAAAGAGAATCGAAGATGCAACAGGTATTGAGACAAGAGCTACGATCCTTGGACATATGCAGCGTGGTGGAAGCCCGACATGTAAGGACAGAGTTTACGCTTCTACAATGGGAGCTATGGCAGTTGACCTTCTCTGCCAGGGCAAGACAAACCGTGTTGTAGGATATCAGCATGGGGAGTTCGTTGATTTTGATATTGAGGAAGCTCTTGCAATGAAGAAGACCATTTCTGCATACCAGTATGATGTGGCTAAATCACTTGCAATCTAAATAAGCATTGCAAATCCTGGTGATTCAAATTATAATATTATAAGGCAACGACATGATGATAATTCAGCCTTGTGGAGTCTTCGGAGTCCGCATGGCTGAATTTGTGTCATTATAGAAAAATAGGGGAGAATATAGTCGGATATGATGAATAAAAAGACAGCTCCTGTCGGAGTATTTGATTCAGGAGTCGGAGGACTGACGGTTGCAAGAGAGATCAGCCGACAGTTACCGGATGAGAATATTGTTTATTTCGGAGATACTGCCCGCGTTCCTTATGGAAGTAAGTCGCAGAATACGATCATTCGTTTTTCGGAACAGATCATTCGTTTTTTTGAAGACCAAAGAGGTGAAGGCGATCGTGATCGCCTGCAATACTGCAAGTGCATTGGCACTGGATGCGGTGAAAGATGAGTTTGATATCCCAATCCTGGGAGTGGTTATTCCGGGTGCGAGAGCAGCCGTAGAGGCGACGAAGAACAGGAAAGTCGGAGTAGTTGGGACAGAGGCAACGGTTCAGAGCGGGATGTATACGAAAGTGATCCAGGGAATGAACCCGGAGATCACGGTCATTGAGAAGGCCTGCCCGTTGTTTGTTCCTCTGGTGGAAGAAGGATTTAAAGAGCATCAGGTAACAGAGGAAGTAATCGAGTATTATCTGGAATCTATGCGAAGTACGGATATTGATGCCATGATTCTTGGCTGTACGCATTATCCGTTGCTCAGATCCAAGATCCGGGCTTATATGGGGGACAAGATTCAGATTGTAAACCCTGCTTATGAGACAGCGATGGATCTGAAATGTCTGCTGGAAGAGAATGATATGGCGAATGACGGAACAGAAGGGCAGCACAGCAATTATTCATTTTATGTAAGTGATGCGGCAGAGAAGTTCAGAAAATTTGCAAATACAGTCATGCCATTTGATGTGCCGATAACGAATGTAGTGAATATAGAAGGATATTAAAGATTATGACAAAGGATGTATTTGTAAGCATTTCCGGTATGCACGAAGAGATTGCAGAGACGCCTGCAGTTGAAAGGGACGAGGCAGAAGCGATCGAAGTTGTGACTCCGGGCAGCTATTACTTCAGAAACGAGAAGCATTATATTGTATATGATGAGGCTGTGGAAGGGTCTTCTGAAATGATCAGAAACCGGATCAAGATCACAGGAACTGGATGCGTGGAGATCGTAAAGAGCGGATTGTCAGATTCTCACATGATCTTTGAAAAGAATAAAAACGAACTCGACGTATTACCGGACACCGTATGGACAGATGCTGCTTGATGTGAATACCAGAGAGCTGGAGATTCAGGTGACAGAGGATGAAATTGATGTACGGATCGAGTATGAACTGGATGTAAATCATGAGCCTATGGCGGACTGCAGGATCAAAATGAATATCATGTCCCGCAGCAATGGAAGTTTTTCCCGTGTTAGGATGAGTGAATGGCACGGAAAGGATAAGGACAGATGATAACAAAACTGATAGAAATTGTTTATTCATTTTTGATGGGGAGACCTGATTCAGATCCCATTACCGGGAGGCAGCAGTGTGGGAATTTCACTGCTTATTATTCTTCTGATCCCGATGGGAATTATTTTACAGTAAGAACCCGGTTTCTCCCGATCCGGCTTTTTCCCATTGATATGGTGCGTGCATTGGTGGGGACAAAAGACGAAAAAAGATGCGGACGGTAAAAGTGAAAAAAATGGAAAAGAAAGAAAAGGGCAGCTTAGTCCACATTTCAG
>ENA-OQHD01000271-OQHD01000271.1-human-gut-metagenome-genome-assembly--contig:-NODE-271-length-21052-cov-2.964922_pt1 | contig 21052 bp, 31 predicted proteins | sample MGYA00242560_ERZ504711 | MGnify/ENA primary metagenome ERZ504711 (study PRJEB26092, sample SAMD00036198) | human gut metagenome | host: Homo sapiens | study: EMG produced TPA metagenomics assembly of...
TTTTGTAAAAAGTAAGTGAGTTTTTTCAATAATAATAAACAGAGACTGACAGCTGCCTTGTCAGTCTCTTTCAGAGAAAGAGAGGAGGAAGAACTGTGCAGAAAGCATTTGGCAAAAAAGTCAGTCATCCTTTTATTCATCTTTCCAGCATTTCTTATTTATACAGCATTTGTAATTGTTTCCATCATATGGGCTGGTTATTATAGCCTTTTTTGACTGGGGTGGTGTTGGAGAGAAAGTATTTGTAGGATTAAAAAACTATATAGAACTTGTTACGCAGGATGAAGTTTTCAGAGCTACAATAGGGCATACTCTTGTTTATACTGTAATTAATGTGGCAATTCAGGTATTTGGAGGTTTATTATTTGCGATTCTCCTCAGTCGTATTAAAAAAGGGAAGAGTTGCTTTACAGACTCTGTATTATATTCCGGTAGTTATCTCTTCTGTAGCGATTTGCCAGATTTTTACAAAGTTATTATCAGTAACTCCAACCGGTATTGTGAATCAGGTATTATCATTCATCGATCCATCTCTGAAACTGATGGAGTGGATTTCCAATCCTCAGATTTCACTGTATGTAACAGCTTTGTAGAAGCATATAAATACCTGGGACTGTATATGGTTATCTTTTATGCAGCACTGATCGGTGTTCCGGATGAACTGGGAGAAGCAGCACTGATCGATGGAGCATCAACATGGCAGGAATATCTTTATGTAAGAATTCCTTATATTAAACCGGTTATCATTGCAAACTGTCTGCTGGTACTGAATGGTTCCCTGAGATCTTTCGAGTTCTCTTATCTGTTAACACATGGAGGACCGGGAAATGCTTCTGAACTTATGACAACTTATATGTATAAACAGGCGTTCAGCAGTAATGAAATATGGTTACGGAAGTTCTGTAGCGATCATGATCGTAATCATCTGTATGGTAGTTGGAATGTTATTCCGTAAATTTACAGGAGGAGGGGATGACGAATGAAAAGAAAAAATCAACCATTCCGAGCATCATTAAATGGGTTATCGCATTAATCCTTGTTGTGATGCAGGTTTATCCTTTCTTCTATGTATTTACTTCAAGCTTTAAGTCACTGGATGATTTCAGACAGTTACCGGCATATGCACTCCCGTCAAAATGGGTGCTGACAAACTTTATCAATGTTTTTTACAAAAAGGCCATATGCTGACTTATTTTAAAAACAGTATCATTGTTTTGATCGGTGTACTGATTCCTCTGCTTTTATTTGCACTGATGGCTGGATTTGCATTAAGCAAATCAAATTCAAAGGCAGAAAATTTGTCCTTAATTATTTCCTTCTTGGATTGATGCTTCCTATGCAGGTTGCACTGATTCCATTGTTTACTATTTTTAATAAGATGGGACTGATCAATACATACCCGGCAATTATTTTGCCACAGATTGCATTTTTCACTGTCTTATTCCATTCAGCTGTTTTATTCATTCAGCAAATTCTTCCCTGAAGAAATGCTGGAAGCAGCGATCATTGATGGATGTTCACCGATAGGATGTTTCTTTAAGATGGTGGTTCCGATGTCACTGAACTCTATTATTACAGTAGCAACCATGCAGGCAGTATTCTGCTGGAATGAGTATATTAATGCTTATACATTTACCAGATCTACAGATATGAAAACCATTACACTTGGTTTAAATGACTTCGTAGGAAGCATGGGACTGACAGACTGGGGTGGTACATTTGCAGCCATCACTGTAACAGTACTTCCGGTATTTATTTTCTACTTCTTCAGCAGCAAGAAGATGCTGGCAGGTATGACAGCAGGTGCAGTAAAAGGTTGATAATATGCAAGAATTACCTGATAACAGTAGTTTGATTTATGAGTAAATAACAGGCTTGCCGGAAAAGTACAAGCAGGCCTGTAAAGTGAAATAAAGTATGAAAAAAGGAGATTAAGACTATGCAGAAATTATACTATCAGTTCCCGGGAACATGGTTTGGCGATTGCATGCCATTTGGACATGGAGATAAATTCTATTTATATCATCAGAGAGATACCAGAAAACCGGGACCATTTGGAGAACCATTTGGCTGGGATCTGGCAACAACTTCTGATTTTGTACATTACGAAGATAAAGGTGTGGCAATTCCGAGAGGAACAGATGAAGAGCAGGATCAGTTTATCTTTGCAGGAAGTGTTTTCGAGGCAGAAGGACAGTATCATATTTTCTATACAGGTTATAACCGTGATTATCCGGCACTTGGAAAACCATCTCAGGTTCTGATGCATGCATACAGCGATGATCTTGTAACATGGCACAAAACTCAGGATGCACTTACCTTCACTCCACAGGAAGGCTATGACCCGGATGACTGGAGAGATCCATGGGTGATCCGCGATGAGGAAAATGATCAGTATCTGCTGATCCTTGGTGCAAGATTACAGGGACCAAAGACAAGACAGACAGGAAGAACTGTTAAATTCACATCTAAAGACCTGAAAAACTGGAAGTTTGAAGGAGATTTCTGGGCACCGGATCTCTATACTATGCATGAGATGCCAGACTTATTTAAGATTGGTGACTGGTGGTATCATATTGTGACAGAATACAGTGACAGAAGTAAAATGGTATACCGTATGAGCAAGAGTCTGGAAGGTCCATGGATTGCACCGAAAGATGATGCATTTGACGGCAGAGCTTATTATGCAGGACGTACTTTTGAATTGAACGGACAGAGAATCCTCTTTGGCTGGGTTGCTACCAAGGATCAGGATGATGATGACAATAACTTCATCTGGGCAGGAACATTTATGGCACATGAGGTTTATCAGAGAGAAGACGGAACTCTTGGTGTAAGAATTCCGGAAACTGTATGGAATGCATTTGATAAAGAAGAAAAAACAGAAGATTTTGTAATTGATACTCCAACCAAGAGTACTGAAAAAGTGGTTGCAAAAGATACAGGAGATATCTTCAAATTTGAAGCAGATGTGGAATTTACAGAAGGAACCAGAACTTTCGGTGTGAGATTCTATGAAGATGAGGATAAGGCTGAGTCTTATCAGTTCGTATTTAATGTAACAGAAGACAGATATGTATTTGAGGAAAAAACCAAACTGGCCATGGCCTGCAAACCAGAATATCGGACTGGAGAGACCGCTGGAGCTGGTACCTGGTAAGAAATATAATATCAAAATGATCGTAGATGATACAATTGCTACAATCTATGTAGACGGTGTTGCATTAAATGCAAGAGCATATAAACGTCCGGGAGAAAGTCTGTCACTCTTTGCTTCTGAAGGAAGCCTGAAAGTAACTAACTGCAAGGTTACAACCGGATTAAAGAAATAGAGACAGACAGCAATTTAATCGATAAACCGCGGAGCAGTTATTCGGTGTAGAGTAACGTGACGAAGAAAATTGCTGTAAATTAAAAAGTTGCTATGCGTTTCAGTTATAGAAATGCACAGCAACTTTTTGCGTTAAGTCGATTGGAAACAACAGCTTTAGGAGTTGCTTAATCTTCCAATTTAATTTTTTTCTTCAGAACCACACATCCTGCCATATCTCCGATAACGTTAACGCAGGTTGCACCCATATCGCAGAGTGTGTTGATGCTGATGTAAACACCCATAACTCCTGCAGGCAGACCTGCCATGGTTGCGAGGGCTGCGAAGGATGCGATGGCACCGCCTGGGATTCCGGGAGTTCCTACTGACAGGAGTACGTTTGCCAGAAGGATTACGATCATCATGGAAATGCTTACGTTAATTCCGCATGCATTGGCGAAGAACATGATCATGAATGACATCAGGATGGATACGGCATCCATGTTTACAGTAGCGCCAAGAGGAATGGCAATACTTGTGATCTTGTTGGATACGCCCATTTCGTCTTCCATACGCTGTTTACTGATCGGAATGGTCGCTGAACTGGAACAGGTTCCGAATGCGTTCAGAGCTGCAGGAAGCATTGCTTTGAAGAATTTCACAGGGCTTTCTTTGCCGATGAATTTCACGGAGCTGCCGTAAATGACCAGGGCAAATCCGAAAAATGCCACATACAGGATGATCAGCTGAGTTGCAAGTGAAATGATGGTTTCTGTACCGTTGGCTTCTACAACAGGAACGATAGTACAGAATACACCGATAGGTGTGAAGTACATAACTGTGCTGATTACTTTCAGGCAGACTTCGTTGCAGGAATCGATCACATTCAGAAGTGCTTTACCTTTTTCACCGATAGCGATAAGTGTGAAGCCTACGATGACTGCGAATACAAGTACCTGAAGCATATTTCCGTTTGCAAAAGCTGCAACCGGGTTGGATGGGATCAGGTTTTTGATGGTGTCCAGAATGCTGGTCATTTCAGTTGCCTGGATGTCGGAAGTTGCCATCTCGAATTTAACACCCTCACCGAGATGGATCAGTCGCGGGATGATCAGTCCTGCCAGGCTGGCAAGTGCTGTGGTGCACAGGAAAAAAGATCATGGCACCGGCTGTGATCTTGCCGGTTGTGCGGGCATTACCGATGCTAGAGATACCCATGATAATGGAACAGAAGACCAGTGGAAAGATCATCATGTTCAGGGCATTCATGTAAATGCTTCCTATGAGGCTTGTGACGGTAAGAACCGGTTCGAAACGGTTTGCCAGAAACAGTCCGGTAATGATACCCAGGATCAGTCCGGTAAAGATTGCTGCGGTAATATGTTTTTTGTACCACGAATAGAATTTTTTCATTTGTTCCCTCCTCTTTATTTTCATTTCCTGTAGGCGTTTGCGAAACGCCACAAGCCGCATAAATACGGCATTTTTTGTTACCTATAAACAAATAACTCCTCACCGGATATGGTATAATAGAGTTGACTAAAAACTATAAACCTACATCCAAGAAAGGAGTTATTCTGATACTTATGATACCATATAAACAGCTTTCTTTGGCAGATATTTTTTCAGATTGCCATGAAAATTTGAAATGACAAACCTGCTTTTCTTTCTCTATTAGAAACCCATATCGATATTGATGAGTTAATTCCGATTTCTTTTAGAAATCATTTCTATGCATCGACGGGCAGAACCCGTAAATACCCTTTGCAAGCTTTTCTGTGGGCTTTGATTATTCAACGTATTTTCTCTATCCCTACGGATCAGCTTCTCCTGACTTTTCTCGCTTACTCAAAATCACTTCGGGAATTCTGTGGTTTTACTAAAGTTCCCAGACGCTTCCAAAATCACCCGATTCAAACAGGACTTTTTTAGATGACCTCCAGCTTGTTTTCGATAACCTTGTTGATGTTACCGAGCCTATCTGTCAGGCGATTGACTCTGCAAAAGCGGATATGACCATCTTTGATTCTTCCGGCATAGAAGCATTTGTTACCGAAAATAATCCCAAGTATGCTAACAGGATCATCAAACAGCTTAAGGCATACGCGAAAGCTCAGGGCTTTGATAAATCCTATGATCCTTATAAAGCTGCCTATGGTTCCATGCCTTCTCATGCTTCTGCTAATCCTGAGATTAAGCAGCTCTATATCAATGGGCACTTTTTGCTATGTCTTCAAGTTCGGCATTGTCACTAACGGATTGGGCATCATCCGCCACATATCTTTTTATAACAAAAACTTTATGGCTTCACATCCTGATATCGTTGTCGAAAAGAAATCCGATTCCCCTGACGAAGATAAATGTGTTCATGATTCAAAGCCTTTTAATCCCCACACTTAAGGACTTCTTTTCCAAGCATCCTTTGATTAATCCAAAAACCTTCCTGGGTGATGCTGCTTTCGATACCGCACAACTCTATAAGAGCCTTCTTACCGGTGACACTTTTGGTAATGACAAACATTTCTCGAAAGCTTATATTCCGCTGAATGCAAGATCCGGACTTGAAAATCTGGATTATTCCATCAATGAAGATGGTATTCCGTGTTGTCCCCATGATCCTTCTTTACAAATGAAGTACGAAGGCACTTCCAAACTTCACAGTGGAGTAACAAGATATAAATTTGTCTGTCCAAGAATGAAATGGATTTATGATAAATCACAAAGTAATTTTTGACTATCTTTTCAAAAGTTCTTATATGCCGGTATAGCCTATTGTTACAGGCTTTTCCGGCATTTTTCGTATCGGAAGAAACTCACATATATTTTTATATCCGCTCAGGTTTTTGCTTTCAAAAGTAGTAAAGAAGTAGTAAAACCTTGATTTACTACTAAGCTGCTATCCGCAGCATTTCAGCTTTTGCGCTGTCGAAAGTAGCGTGTGCGTAATAGTTCAGCGTCATAGTAATGTTGGAATGTCCCATAATGTACTGTAATGCTTTTGGGTTCATTCCGGCATTTGCCATGTTGGTACAGAACGTATGACGTAAGGTGTGCGGTGTCATTACTTTCGGTAGAGCTTCCTCATGGTACTTGTTGTACTTCTTTGCAAGCCCCCTAAACATACCGTCATAATTGGTAGCTGTTTTCGGGTAGCCGTCCCGGTTGAGGAAAAGGAAGTTGCTGTAACCGTCAATAGTAACAGCTTTTGCACCCCTGCGCCGTTTCAGCACTCGGTTAAATGCTTCATATACTTTTTCGCTCATTGGAATTTGACGAATACCGCTTTTCGTTTTTGGTGTTTCAATGTAATATCCTGTTTCCGCACTTCTTAAAAGTTGGTGGTCTACATTGATTATCCTATTCTCAAAGTCAATGTCAGTATCGGTCAGCCCGCAAAGTTCAGAGATACGAAGCCCTGTCCCAAGCAAAATAATAAGCTCGTCATAATACTTCTGATAAACTTTGTCATTTTGAGCAAAGGACAAAAAACTTTCTTCCTGCGCTGGTGTTAGCGGAACCTTTGGTTCTGTATCATCTTCAATGACAGTGTTTAACTGGAAGTCAAAAGGATTTTTCCTTATGCAATCGTCCTGTATCGCTGTGTAAAAGGCAGCTTTCAAGGAACGCTTGTCATTACTGATAGTCTTATAGGAAATTCCTTTTTCTTTCATGCGGATTGCCCATTCTTTCGCGTCGGACAGCTTCACGCTGTCAATCGGGCAGCCCCCAAGTTTATCTTCTTCCAGTAGCTTCATCAGCCGCTTGCGTCCGTTTTTCGTATTGTACCTTACATTTCCCCGGTGGCGCATCTGCTTTGCATAAAGTTGGCAGACCGTCATTTTCTTGCCTATGGTGTCTATCCCGTCGTCAAGGTCTTTCTGTATCTCTTTTACCTTTTCTCGTAGGGATATATCCTCACGCTTTCCGGCAGGGGTCTTGTCCGTAGGTACTAACTTCCACGCATACACAAACTGCGGATTACCAAAGGTATCTATATATTTGTAAGCATATCTTCCGTCTTTTCTCTGGCTCTCTCCCGACCGCAAAACTCGATTTTTGCTGTCACGTCTTTTCTTTGACATTTTTCAATGCTCCTTTCCAAGACGGAAAGAGCCTTGATATGCTTATCTCATTATAGCACATTCAAGGCTCAATTTCACTATCAGATTGTGTCTATGGTATCAATCATTTTTTTCAAACTGTTTGCGCTTGATTTGAATACGGTTGCCGTTCATAATAACCCACCCGGCGGCAGGATTTTTCCTCGGCTAATTTACGCAGCTTGTTTTCTCCGATACGGAAGTATTTAGCTGCTTCATCTATCGTAAGCGTGTATTTTTTCCCAAATAGGCACGTCAGCGTTACTCATAGTATCGTCCCCCTTTCAATATTAGGAAAAGTGAATAGTAAAAGGGGCTTTAATCGGACGGCTGTTAGCACAACCTCGCGGGAGTTCCACCCCTGCCCGTTAAGGCAGCTTTACCCAATGCCTGCGACGCTTTTAACGCTCGGACTATGGCTGTAAAGGCTTGTCTACCCTTAGTGCGTGTCGTCGCCCACAAGCCGCTACACTTGTTCCCCGGCGTGGTGGTGGTCGCTCGACTTTCTCCAATAGAGGAAAAGCGTCATGGCGCACCCGCCGTATGGCTCAACGCAAAAAGGACGTATCCGATTTGCCCTATACTGCGTCGCCGTTATCTTGCGACACTTTCTTTGTCAAAGAGCAAGCAAAGGTCAAGTCAACAGGCAGCGGAAAGGGGGACGCTGCTTGTGGTTATCTCAAACCTTGAATGAAAGGACAGCCCGCATAAGACGCGAACGCAAGCGGTCGCGTATATCCTCATCTATGCCCCAATAGATATTTCCGCGCTCATCACGCAGCTTTCGCATAGACAGGGACGCTATGTAACTTTCGTAATGCTGTACGACAATGTTCATAGCTTCCGGGTCGCCCTTAGTAGCGGCTATGATTACCGGGTAAGGCAACAAGCCGCGTTCGTCCTGTTCTGATTTACTAATCTGTGCAGTCATAGGCTCTTTCCTCCAAATAGCGTTTTAACAGCTTCATTGAGCTTGTCCGGCGGGACTGTACCGTTGTCCTTGACAGATTACAAAACTTTGCAATCTCGCGTTCGCTCATATCAAAGAAATAATACAGCAGTACGGTTTCCCGCTTTTCTTCCGGCAAACTGTGCAGGGCTTCGGCAAGCAGCTTCGCAGTAATTTCTTTGCCGCCGACAACGAAAGACTGTTCCGCTTCATCATCTGCAAAATATTTGTCGCAGACGTAAAGCTGATTTTCTTCCAGTGGCGACAGGTCGGAAAAAGTAACCTCGCGTAATTGTCGCTGCTTTGTGTCCCTGTGAGCGTTCATAGCTTCTCGCTTCAACGCCAGTTTGCAAAAGCCGTTAAAAGCACAACGGATTTGCCATTGGGTACGAATAGGCTCGTTCATGTTCTCACCTCCTTTCGCTGCCGCGAAAGCGGTGAAGTTTGAAATGTCCCCATTTCGTAAACCCTCAAACCGAAGCATTTCAAAATGGACGTTGGTTTTAGAAATTTCTTGGAAAAAAATTTTTGGAGAAAACGCAAAATGCGCCCGTCTGCAAAACGCAGACAGGCGCAAAGGAATTATCAAAAGTATATGTGTGATTTGTGAGTTCATCTATGTAGCCGGAATAGCCCGTTGGCGGGTAATGGCATTTTTTGATAGTAACCCATTAGGGCATAGCAAAAAAGGACATGGCGATACCTCCTCAATACCGCTATATCCTTGGAAAAAAGGGTAACTTTAACACACCCTCTGTATTCTTACTTTTGCAAAAAAGAAAACAGCGGCTTTGATTGCTATTTCAAAACCGCTGTTAAGTCCCTTATATTCTGTTAGGCGCATGAAAACTTTGCCGCCAAACAACGGTTTTTTTATTTTCCGTTGGGCGGTCATTGTTTGAAAGTTAATCAAACAGATTTAATTGGATAGGACTATTCTTTTCTTCAAAGCTGTATAGATACTCAAATATTTTTGAGTTATTGTGCATAATACCGCTACCCTCACATATTTGATGAAATAATTTCATCAGTTCATTGTGTTTTGGACTGCTTAGTTGATATTGCATACCATAAGTACGAATATACTTTTCTTTCATGTGCGGGAACAATCGGTCTAACTGGCTATAAAAATACTCTCTGTTTCCCTCACGAAGCGTTAAGCCCATTCCAAAACAAATAACGCCGTAAACCTTTGCTTCAATGCAATATTCTAAAATTCCTCTGATGTTTTCTTCTGTATCATTGATGAAAGGAAGAATAGGACAAAGCCAAACAATCGTTGGAATACCTGCTTCATTCAGCTTTTTTCAGAGCTTCAAACCGTTCTTTTGTCGTACTAACATTTGGCTCGATTTTTTTGCATAAATCTTCGTCATAGGTGGTTAGCGTCATTTGCACAACGCACTTTGTTTTGTCGTTGATAGATTTTAATAAGTCTAAATCCCGTAATACTCGGTCGGATTTAGTTATCAAAGTAAAGCCAAAACCATATTTATTTGCTAAAGCCAATGCTTTACGAACATTCCCAATTTTACTTTCAAGTGGGATATACGGGTCTGTCATAGAGCCTGTACTCAACATACATTTTTTACGCTTTCGCTTGAGGGAATTTTCTAATAATTCGATAGCATTTCCTTTAATTTCAATGTCCTCAAAATCATGTTCCATGTGATAACACTTGCTTCGTGAGTCGCAATATATACAACCATGCGAACAACCGCGATATAAATTCATTCCGTTTGAAGCAGATAAAATTCCTTTTACCTTTATAAAGTGCATAGTCTTTTCCCTTATAACTGAAATTTCTTTTTTAAAAATGGTTTCATTGAGAAGATGGTTTGTTTCATATTCTCTATGGTAAAAAACTAGCCCAGTTATTAAAAATACAAGGAAGATTTTTAGCTTTCTCTAAAGTGTCTACGGCAATCAAATTTAATGTATGTTATTTTAGTGCAGTATCTGCACTTGTTCAATGCAGTTTGGAATGTATGGACATTGTAAGCCATAATAGATTGTCAGTTCTTGTCCACTAATTCTCATTTCTTTTACGCTTTCAGAAAAATTACGGTTTTTCCCCATTGAAAGATAATGCCAATAATTCATATTCAATTTTTTACGGTATCAACAACTTCAAAACCATATTTGAGTAAAAATTTTTTGTCTGCCAAATATGGTTTTTCTTTTTGGAACTAAGAATACAGACACCTGATTTTCCTTTTCTTTGCGTCATTGATACAATACTCAATCAAAGATTTTGCATACCCTTTCCCTTTGAAAGAACCCGCCACCCAAAGACAATAGATATACAAATAATTATCTCCATGAACAGGCACCCACGCAGTTTCCAATGGAGCATATTCAATCAAAAACCTTTCCCTTTTCATCAAGTTTTCGGAAAACGTGTCCCTCAGCAATCCGTTCTTTCAACCAATTCATTTTTTACTGCTATCTCCCGCTTGATGTTTTTTATCTGGCAATTCGCGCAACATAAATGTTCCTTGTCTATATTTTCAATCGTCAAATTTATAAATTGTTCGCTCATACTTTTTTTCCTCCATAAATGCGTTACACCTATATTGTAACAACTAAACCTTGACATCTAATGTCATGCTTTAATTTTTTTTCATATAATTTTTTTTGCTTCATCAGATAAAAATTTTTTTTCAAATAGGTAGGCTCAATTACTGTAACCTGTGTTCCAAAAGAAAGTAGATAGTCTATCAACCAGTTATCCTCTGGCATTTCAGATGAAACCATGAGGTCTCCGGTTTTTCATTTCTTCTATTTCGTTTCCCTCAAATTCATCATACACACGATATGCCATTTCTTTTGGAAAACAAGGGATATTTTATTGTAGCTTACCTTTTTTGGCTTATCTGTCGATTTGGGATATTCCATTGGTACAAATTCCTCTGATAACATTTGTATTTCAAGAATACGATTAAATTTGAAAATCCGAAAAATCATCTTTATCAACGCAGTAAGATTTAACGTACCATTCCTTTGCTCTATACATCATTTTAAGCGGATATATTTTTCTTTGGCTCTTTTTACCATAAGAGTTTACATACATGATACATAGCGCCTTATGAGAAATAACAGCATTTTTCAATAATTCAAAGGTAGTGTTATCTTGTGTTTTACTTCCCCAACGTGAAAATGTCTACTTCAAACCAATTATCAGAGTTGATATTAAAGAGAGCAGATAATTTTAGTCAGCATATCCTTTTCATAAGTGTTACTCACAACTGATACACTTTGCAAAGCTGCTAATATGTCTTGCTTCTCTTTTTCAGAAAAAAGGAGCCTTATCTAAAACATAGTTTTCAAGTATTTGTATGCCGCCATTTCTCCCCGTTGTTACATAAATAGGAATACCTGCACTACTTATTACATCTATATCACGATAGATTGTCCGCACTGATACTTCAAATTTTTTCCTGCCAATTCTGGGGCGGTTATACGCCCATTTTCTAAAATATAATATACAATTTTGAATAATCTGCTTTCTTTCAAATATTTCCCTCCTTTAACCCTATTATAGTATATAAACCTTGACATCTTTCGTCAAGGTTTATATATGATTTATTTCAGTCAAAACTATGATGTGTGTAATCATATCTTGAAAGAGAGATGAAATATAAAATGTAGTTGGGTGAAATGACTATGAAGCAGAAAACAACTAAATATGACTTTAAGGCTTTCGGACAAGCTATCAAAGCAGCGAGAACCGAACGAAAAGAGAGCCGTAAAAAATGTAAGTGATGAAATGTATATCTCACCACGTTATCTTGCTAATATTGAGAATAAAGGACAACAGCCGAGTTTACAAATTTTTTCATGAGCTTGTAACACGCTATGATATATCCGTAGACCAATTCTTTTCCCAGATAAATCAGCGGAAAAAGATACACAACGTAGGCAGCTTGATACACTGCTTGATAGTATGAGTGAGAAAGGAATACGGGTAGTCACCGCCACAGCAAAAGAGATAGCCGAAGTCGAAACAGAGGACAGGGAAATGTCCAGAACAGAATTTTAACGAGAAGACACATTGTAATCTTTCGAGAAATACAATGTGTCTTCTGCTGTATATAGCTCTATTTCACAATCTTCCAGCTTTTCCCCGTTCGTTTTCCAGCACAAGGTCAAACTGCGATACCTGTGTTGTCATGGTCTGGTTATCCAGATATTTTATTGCAAGGGAAGCGGTCACCTGATTTCCGTTTCGGTTGTAGACCGGATTCACCAGTTCCGAGAAGATATATTCTTTCCCCACAGGTTTCAGCACACCCTCATTTACATAATAGGTCAGCTCCTTTGCGGTTGCCGTAGGGTACAGCTTGAAAAAAGGTAGTGAGAAATTCGTTGATTTCCTCCGTGGTGATGGAATCCACCGTACCGTCACTTTGTACCGCTTTTGGGGTGTAGCCGGATTTTACAGGAACGCTGGTGATGGTTGGGTTCTGGATAATCGTCAGGTTTCCAGAGCCGTCCACATAGACCGTCACCTGATAGGCGGAACGGACGGTTTTACTGGATTCTCCCTCTGTGATACGCTGTTCCACCGTATAGGTCACTTGATAATGCTGCTCCTTTTCTTCTGTGATTTCCCATATCTGAAAATCGGTCAGGGCAGACGATACGGGGATGTCCTTTCGGACAGTATCTACATTCAGGGCTTGTAGTTCTCCGGTGAGATAGCCTTTTAAAGCATTTGTCCGGTTATCAATGGAAGCAGCGGACTGTTCCCATGAATAGTAGACTTCTGCGAAATTCTCCACAAAATTCTCTATCTTGTGGGTGTCGAGGATGGTTTCCTCAATTACTTTGGTTTCATGGACAGTATGAATGTCTATTGCCGTGAAATTCTTATAGACGGCAAACAGGAAGCTCACTGCCAGCAGCACCCACAGGGCAATCACGGGTTTTTTATGGGTATTGACTTTGTAGACTTTCAGCTTCTTTTCTTTCTGCTTTTCTGGTTATCCTCTTTTCTAATCTGAATCATATCGGTTCATCCTTTCTTATTGTTTGATTCGTCCGGCTCCGGCAAGGTGCTGTTGCCAGTAGGAGCCTGTCAGGTCTGCGTAACCAATGGGATTTCCGGCATGGTACATCCGGTTATTTCCCACATACAGTCCCACATGGGTGATGTAGGTTCCGGCGTTGTAGGTGGAGTGGAAAAAGGACCAAATCCCCTGCTTTTGCTTCGGACAGGGGGAATGTGCTGCGTCACATTGTACTGTTCCTGTGCTGTCCGTGGCAGAGCGATTCCTGCCTTGCCATAGCACCACTGCACCAGTCCCGAACAGTCAAAGGAAGTGGAGGGGGAATCGCCCCCGTACACATACGTCCAGCCTTCATACTTTAAGGCTTCCTCCATAATAGCCTGTACCGTTTCATCATCAAACTGTGCCACGGTCAGGTATTGCGATACCAAGAGGACATAGAACATATTTCCATAGGAATACCGCCAGCCCCCGTTTTTCTCTACCGCAACAGGGTTGGTGTAGGTGACTTTCTTTCCGCCGGATTTGTCCCTTGCGAAGCTTTCTGCCAGTTCAAAGGTGTATTTTTTTCCGTGTCCTGCCACATAGTCTAGGAAACCGCCGCCGTAATTATAGGATTGAATCACGCTGTTTAAGTCACAGCCCTTTGTTTCTGCCGCTGCGAGCAGTTCCGAGAAATACTTGCAGCCCTGTTTGATGGATTCTTCTGTACTAAGGGAGTTCGGGGGAAGCCCCAGAGATTCCGAGGACTGCATAACGTCTTCCAGCGTGCCGCCGGATTCCACCTGAATGATGGCGAGCAGCACATTTAAGTATTCCTCTATGCCATATTCCCTTGCATACTTTTCCAGCATAGGCTTATGGGCGAGGACTTCCTGTGATACGCTCACGCCCCCATAGATAGGGTTTCCGCCGCTTCCGCCGTCTTCCTCATCCGAGAAGACAATCACCACCAAAAGGAGCAGGGAGAACATCATCACGAACACGCCGGAACAGGCGAAGAAAAGGTGTCTTAACTTCATGGTTTCTCCCCTTTCTTCTGTTTGGAAGTCGCTGTTACCGTTTTTGTCCACTCCTTTCTGGCGGTGGTACGTCGGATGGTAAAGTTCGATTCTTTTACCACAGGGGCAGCCCGTTTTCTTTCCGGTATCACAGGAGCTGTATCATTCTGGACAGGTCTTGCCGGACGGGGAGCAGCAGGTGTAGTAGTTGTCTTTTGTCTTTCCTCTGGTTTGTCTGGGGAAGCCGGAGGGGCTATCTGGCGTTCTGTCCTTACAGGCGGTGTTTGTTCATGGTGGATGGAAGCCGCTTTTACCACCGGAACCGAAGCCCGTTCTGCCACAGTTCCCCCATAAGGAACCTGTCCCCGTTCCCTGATGGATGGGGAAACAGGCTGCATGGCTGGTTTTCCTGCATGAATGGTATCTGCATGGTTTCGGAAATCTTCCGGCTGCTTTGCAGTAACAGGGCGTTCATGGACGGGAGCCGCCCCTTTGGGGGCTTCGGAAGCTGTCTTTTGCGGCTGTTTTGCCTGTTCCAGTTCCGCCCTGCGTTCTGCAATGGTCTGTCTGCGGCGTTCTTCCTGTGCGTTCCGTTGTTCGGCTCTGGCAGTCTGGGTCTGGGTCACGCTGGAAGTAAAATCCCGTACTCCCTCTGATACCTGTGGTTTTCCCGTGATAAAGGGCGTACTTTGCATTGATAGGCAAATCCTTTGCCTGCTCCCGAAGCTGTCCGGCAGTATCGGCTATCTTATCTTTGGTATCTGCCACCGCACCTACCGCAGAGCCAGCCCGTTTCCATGCGGATTCCTTTTCGGGTGCTGCCTGTCCGTCTGGTCTGCTGTGGTCTGCCTGTGTCCGTTTGGAAGAACCGGAGTTGGTAGCACTTCTCTGGTCTGAGCCAGCTTGTTTTCCTGCGTGGTAGGCAGCCGTTCCAGCCCCAAGAGCTGCCACAGAACGCCCTAACTTATGCTGTAAACGGTGCATATGGGCGTGCATGAGCATACGGGGTCTTCGCATGATACGGCTTCCCATGCTTTGGGAATCGCCACTCTGTAAGGAGAACATCCCCATCAAATCCCCCAGCTTGAAATAAATTCCGGCAAAGGTCACTATCTGCAAGAACGCTGTCAGGAAGAACGGATATTCCCCAGACAGGTTGTAGAGCATGGTGGAAATACTGAACGCTACCGTGATAATCAGGGTGATTCCGGCTCTGGTAAGGATGGTATTGAACAGTTTCGTAATGGCACGTTTTGACATCCCCTCAAAAGAGGGAACCATGCTAAGGAGGAAGCTCACAGGCAGGAACATGGCATAGATGATAAAAAGCACCTGTGAAAAAAGTCATTATCCCCGTGAGCAGGAATACAAAAACGGAGATACCGATATTGAACATAAACAGGAAGAAGACGGTTCCCAAGCGGTTGATGGTCTTTGTGATGGTAAGGTTGGTATTTTCCCTGTCTTCGATTTCCACCACCACGATTTCTTCCCTGTCCTGCCCGTTGTTTTCGTTTGGGCTGGTTGAGAGCAGGCGTTCCACACGGTCAGCCCCAATACTTTCCATATCCGAGTTGCCGTATTGCAGCAGGAGCCACGGCTGCTTGACCTGAATGGAAAACAGGCTGTCCCGTATCAAATCCACGCTGTCTTTTCCTTGACTTTCCGAGTTCGGCAGCACAATCTTTGTACCAAGGGTCAGGCTGGCATTGCTGATGTCTGCGGAAAATTCATTGATTTTCCCGATATAATCAGGGGCATAGGCGATAAAGGCAGCGGACAGCACGAACACCACCACGAAATTGACAACGGCATGGATGGCTTTTGTGGTTTCCCGTTTGATAAGCCCTGTGTAGGCAACGTAAAGCCCCACCACCAGAATGAGAATCAGCAGGAACCCGATATAAAATCCCTCCGAGGACAAGCCGCCTGTGGTAACGCCTGCAAGGGTCTGCATAATTTTTCCCAATGGAATCCGCCGTAGAGGAAATGAAGTCCAGCGAGTAGGCTTCCTGAATCAGATACCCCGTGGCGTTGGAAAGGTACAGGCTGATTGTCCAGATAAAATTTGTGATGGCATACAGCCCGTACATCACCTGTTTTCCGATACCGTCCAGCCAGTTCCACGGGAGCCAGTCCCATCCGCTGTCCACATAAAAATCAAGCTGGTAGTTGTCCAGAGGATATTTGCTGTATTCGTTGGCAGCGTCCACCGTATCATCCACCAGTCCGGCAGCATGGGCGGCTGTGCCGAAGACTGCAAGCAGCAGGAGGATGAGCAGGAGTGCCAGAAGTACCCTGCCAATCACTTTTCCTGCTATTTTCCAAGACAACCCCTTTTTTGGCTGAATAGGGAACAGGGAGTTGCTGCCCGTTGGAAGTTCTATGTATCACCATCATTCCACCTCTTTTCTTACGGGCGGTCTGGTATCAAAGGCATGGAACAGGTCTTCAAAGATAGGATGGAACTGTATGACTCCCACACGCCCGTATAAATCACTGATAAGGCACTGTCCGTTTTCCAAGTCACGGAGCCGCTTCTGGTTGTTTTCATCTTCGGAATCCACCCCGAAAAAGGCAAGGGTCTTCTTGATTTCGTTGATGTCTGTGGAACGGAACGCAAATTTCAAGCCCAGATTGTTTTTCAGCTTTTCATCCAGCAAATCGTCCGTGTTCTGGGTGACAAAGTAAACGCCTGCGTTCATGGCACGTCCGGCACGAACCAGCTTCATGGAGAGTGTCTTGCCCTGTGCCACCTGTAAGAAGCTCCATGCTTCATCCAAATCCACAATCTTAAACACGCTGCGGTCGGTATGGATGAAGTCGAGGGCAAAGGTGCTGATTACAATGAGCATTGCCACGGAAAGTAGCTCCATTGTGGTGTATTCTTCAAACGAGGTTTCCTTATCCGGCAGCACCAAATCCGCCACTTGAATGATGTTGAGTTGCTTTTCAAGGCTGATGGACTGTGTGACATCCCCATCCGAAAAGAGCAGGTGTGCAAAGTCATAGTCCGTAAAGGATTCGATATGGTCGGCTATGCTGGTGCTGATGGTGGTTCCCTCCGCCCGAAGTTCTTCAATCACCTTGAAAAGCCCCCGTTCCTCACTGTTTGTTACCGCACGGATGGCTTTCCGAAGAACAGGGAACTTCTCTCCGTCACGGCTGGAAATGCCTGTTAAAAAAGTCAGGATGTCGATTGCCAGTGATTCGGAATCCTTTGGGTTCTCCATAATCACATACGGGTCAAGTAAGCCCCTGTTCTGTTCCTCCGAAGTCAGGTTTACGATATTGATTTCATGGGCGATTTCCGGCAGGGTTTCTTTCCACCGTCCCCGTTCTGCTTTCGGGTCAACAATGAGAGCCTGTGCCCCAAATAATACGGAATAATAGACAATCATGTTGTTGCTGAATGATTTTCCACCGCCGAGGGAGCCGACAAAAGCGGCAGCAAGGGCGTTAGTGACGGAGCCTTTTACTCCTTGACTGGCAAGGGCAGGCTTTAAGTACACGTTTCTTCCCGTATCAAGGCTGTACCCGATATAAATGCCCTCCGGTTCCCCCAACATCTGGGTTGCCCCGAAGCCAAGACCAGCGAGGAAGTCGCTGGTGACATACTGGATGTAATCGTTCAGATACCGCTTGCTGGCAGGGAGAAATTCCCCATGCAGCCCCAGCATATCTCCAAAGGGGCGAACCAGCTTCACGTTCAAATCGTCATAAAAATCTTTCACCTCATTGCAGCGGCGTTTCAGTTCTTCCAAGTCGGGAGCCGTCACACGCACCACATAGGACAGCTTATACATAGATTCCTTGCTCTGGTCTAAGGTGGATTCCAGCTCATTTACGCTGTCTAAAGCGTCCACCACGTTTGTACTGGTTTCACTGTCATTCTGCCATGCGTGGTTGTCCAAATCTTTCAGCTCTTTTTTCTTGTTCCGCACCGTGGAGAGGGCTTTCCGGTTTGTCACAATCTCCACATTCATAGAGGTATCAATGGGAAAAGTGAATTGCTGCTGCTGATAGTAAAAGATTTCCGAGGATGGGAAGTCCAGTTCCCCTACAATGCTGTTGATAGTAAAGTAGGCGGCATAAACTGTCCCGTCTTCCTGTTCGATTTTCAGATACCGCTGGTTTTCCTCTATCAGACAACGGGTGGGTTTGATGAGGTCATAGTATTTCACCAGCGTTTCCTCCTGAAACCGTTTCTTCGGAAGATAATACTCATAATCTTCGTAGGCGGTTCCGGTCTGCCCGTATAAATGCTCAATCAGATAGCCAAAATCGTCCTTGTTAAGCCGCCGGACTTTGAAGCGGCGTGAGATTTTACTTTCCAGCAGCTTTTCCATCTTCTGAAACCGCCAGATTTCTTCATTGCTCATGGAAACAAAATCTCCCATGAGTTTGTGGTTGACTTCATGGAGAAAATCGGAAACGGCGGTCTTTGCTTCCCTGCGAAACTGCTTCATGGTGACTTCCTGCTCATTGACAAGCAGCTTGAAGCCGATAAAAAAGCGGTAGTCCACCTGATTTTCCCCTATCATGGAAATCAGGGCTTCGGTCTGTGCGTCAATCTTTGCACAGGCAATGTCTTTTAACTTGCCTGTTACTTCCTGTTTGGAGCGTTCCTGTGCTGCCCGTATGCTGGATTCGGTGCTGATTTGCAGGGCGTGAATCTTCCCGTCCCTGTTCTGGGCGATAAGCTGCCGGAACGAATCGTGTACCTGATATTTCTGTTCAGGGCTTAAAAAGGAATAGTTGTAGGGAAGCAGCTCATAGTAAGCGAAGCACTCCCCGTCATGGTTGAACACAAGGTTATTTTCGATATATTTAATCGGATATGCCATAAATATCACTCCTTACTGCCGTGATGGGCTGTGCTGGATATTCCTTTTCCAGCTTCACGGGCTTTCCTGCATAGGTCAGTTTCGGGCGTACCAGATATGCCAGTACGGATTTCAGGAAGCCGTAAGGCTTCTTCCCGTCAAAGGTCTTCTGGCACATGAACCAAGTGAGGGCAAAAGGTACGCCGAAATATTTTAAAAATGCCCCGTCAATGAATGAAAGGGGAGGGAGGTTCCCCAAGAGCATAACTGCAAACACCGATACCACGAACCACGCCATCTGTGTGAACGTGATGGGGAATGGCAGCTTAAAATCATTGATGGAATAGAGTACCTTTTCCACCGACCAGATACTGGTATAGCTTCGTATTTTCTTCATGTTGTCCGTCCTTTCTAAAAGATGGGGACAGCAAAAGAGCCGCCCCTGAATAAAAAATCCGCCTGTATTTCCTGAAAGAGATACAGACGGGTCTACCGTAAGATTTCATATACGCCGTGGTTCGTGACAACAAAGGTTCCCTCCAATTCCATGTCACGCCCATAGGCTGCATAGTCGATATAGTTTTGTAAGTGTGCCGGAAGTTCTCCAAGCTGTCCGCTTTCTTCCAGATAGTAGCGAGCCACATCCGCCATATCGTCACAGCCGGAATGGCAGATAATATCGTCTTCATGCTCACAGAGTTCTTCGATACTGCCAAAGTAGGATTGCAGCTCTGATAGTTCCTCCTGAATGTACTCCGGTAAGTCCTCCACCATTTCACACAGGCGGTTGACTTCCTCAATGGGGGTATATTCGTCAATCTCAAAGGGCAGTTCATAGTCATGGATGGCGTATTCCTCATATTCATCATTCAAACTGATACGTTCCTTGACTTCCTCAAAATCCACAGGCGGCGTGAACCATGCCCCTACCAGTTCCTCCACCTCCTTTTAGCGGTAATAAAAGATACCATTGTCCGTAAACAGATAGTTTTCGCTGGTTTCCAGCTCCCGACCAATGGAAGCGTAGTCGATATGGTTCAACAGGTCTGGATGTACTTCTCCAAATATCTGTACCTCCTGCACCAGATAACGGGCGAGGGATTCCCCGTCCTGAACCGGATAGCAGCGTATCTGGTCTTTGTGGTCGATAAATTCCGTAAAGCTGGAAAACCACCGCTTTTGTACCACATCCATTTCATAATAGAGGGGCGTTCCCTGCATTTCCTGTACCATCCGGCAAAGGGCGTTGATTTCCCAGAGCCTTGTGTTGCCCTCCAACGGAAACGGCAGCTCATAGTCTTCAATTTCGATTTCTTCCTCACTCTGAACGCCAAGACGTTCCTTGACTTCCTCTCAAAAGTCCACAGGGCAGGAAAACCATGCCCCCGGATATTCCTCAAAATCCTCATGGTAAAACCGTGTGGTGTTCAGGATGTAGATTCTCATTTTCTCAATTAGTATCACGTCCTTTCTTAGAACAAAAAAGTGGCAACTAACTTTGTTTGTCAGTTGCCATTTTTCTAATAAAATATTCGCTTTAATTCTTCATCACTATTGATTTTTTTAATTACCCAAGGTTGTAAAAAAATTAATTGATTTGTGGGTCTAACATACTTACTAAATGAGTTTGTCCGGCAGGGGTTAATATTTGTAAATGTTGAAGTTCTATTACTAATCCATTGTTCATGGGTAATGGCAGGGTGTGAGTTGGTTCACGTAAAAACTCCCGAATGATTGTCACCTGTTCTGGTGTCATATTTTTCAAATATTTAATCTGAGCAGTTCCTAATCTCTTTGAAGCATACTTGTCATAAAAGAAATGAAAAATTTTAGATAGTAATAAAACTATTAGTA
>ENA-OQHD01000272-OQHD01000272.1-human-gut-metagenome-genome-assembly--contig:-NODE-272-length-21031-cov-45.222732_pt1 | contig 21031 bp, 18 predicted proteins | sample MGYA00242560_ERZ504711 | MGnify/ENA primary metagenome ERZ504711 (study PRJEB26092, sample SAMD00036198) | human gut metagenome | host: Homo sapiens | study: EMG produced TPA metagenomics assembly of...
ACGGGAATCGCAATACATAATTTAAAAACTAAAAATTAAATAATAACTGAACCCACATATGCTGGGCTGGACCACCTCAATCCCTTGTACACTGCCTAATTTTCTTGAGTATCCAGCCTGGCTCCATATATTTTCCGGTTTGCCGTTGGGGGGCGAATCAAACATGCTTACTTTCCAATCCACAGAAGAGGGGTCGGCAATGAAGGAACGCACGATCGCAAGCCGCGTCATCGCCGCATGCTGCGCAATCGCCGCCACATTCGCCGCGGCAGCCTGTGCATTCACTACTCGCGATGCCGTCGCGGCTCCAACAACAGACTCTGCCAGCGGCAGCATCGCCATTTCGTACCACCATAAGAGCTCGGATTCCGAAACGTCCGACGATTCTACCAACTTCGCCATTTCGGACGCCAGCTTCAACCTCTACAAAGTCGGACAGATCCCGGCAAGCGGCGGCGCCACCTTCGAACCCGTCGCACCGTTCACCGACTCCACCGCCTACCCCGTCGACTGGTCGAAGATGACCGGCAAGGACGCGCAGGTGTGGCGAGACATGGCCAACACGCTCGCCGGACTCATCGCAGTGAACAAGCCCGACGCCACGGCAACCGGTGTCACCAACGCCTCCGGACACCTGACCTTCACCGGACTGTCCGACGGCCTGTACTTGGCCGTGTCCGACAGCGTTGACGTGAAGGTCGCCAACGCCTCCGGAAAGAACCAGACATGGACGTGCTCTTCCGGCAGCATGCTCGTCGCAGTGCCCGAAGACGGCGTCTCCGGCGGGTCGCGTGTGCTGAGTATCGAACCGAAAACCGAATGTGTGGCGCAACCGCCGAAAACCGTGGAACGCACTGTGCGCAAAATCTGGAATGACCGGAACAATTCCGACGGCAAGCGTCCTGAATCCATCACCGTGAAACTCCTGCGCGACGGCGAGCCCGTGGAAAACGTGAAGCTGAACGAGTCCAACAAGTGGACGCATTCGTGGACAGCGCTCGACGCGGACCACGAATGGACCGTGGTCGAAGCGGCGGTGCCCGACGGCTACACCACCATCTCCGATGTGGAAGGCGACTCCACTGAAATCACCAACACGCACACGCCACCCACCACGCCGGACCAGCCGCACACCGGCGCCGACGTGCAGCAGGCCGCTTGGATTGCCGTGGCCATCTTGGGCGCGGGTTTGGTGCTGCTGATCGTTGCCAAGACGGCTTTGCGGAAGCGGGCGTAGCATAAATAACGTGACGGATGAATCGGACGCCAAGCCAGCTGCGCAAGTCGAATTGGATGCGCAGGTTAAACCGGGTGCGCAGGTTAAACCGGCTGCCAAGCATAAGAAATCGAATGCGCTGCTCAATGTGATGATTGCCATCTCCGCAATCGCCATGATCGGCGCGCTGGGCCTCATCGCGTATCCGACATTCAGCGACTGGTGGAACCGCATGCACCAGTCATACGCCGTAGCAGGCTACGTGGAACAAACCAAAGACATGTCCGGCGCCGAACGCAAAGCCATGCTGAAAGCGGCACGCGAATACAACGAACGGCTCGCCGCGAACGGCGATCGGTGGCACATGACCGACGCACAGAAGCGCGAATACAACGAAACGCTCGACGTGACCGGCACCGGCATCATGGGATATGTGACCATCCCGCGCATCAAAGTGAAACTGCCCGTCTACCACGGCACCAGCGACGGCGTACTGCAGATCGCCGCCGGACATTTGGCCGGCACATCGCTGCCCGTAGGCGGGGCGACCACGCACGCGGTGGTCTCCGGGCACACCGGCCTGCCGTCCGCCCGGTTGCTGACCGGCCTGGACGAACTGCAAAAAGGCGACACGTTCGCATTCCACGTGCTCGACGAAACCTACACGTACCAAGTGGACCAGATCTCAGTGGTGCTGCCGAGCGAAATCAGCAAGCTGAATATTGAGTCCGGGGCCGATTACGCGACGCTGATCACGTGCACGCCGTACGGTGTCAACTCACACAGGCTGCTCGTGCGCGGGCACCGAATTCCGAATCCCAAAGTGCCAGACAAGACGCAATACGACGAGCCGGGCGAAATGACAGCCGTGGCGGCTGCGGTGATCGGACTGCTCGTGTTTGTGGCTGGCTGCGCTTTTGTGGGGCTCGCGCGGCTATGGCGACGCTCCTGGATTGTGCGGCACGGGTTGTGCGCCGGGGCCGGCGCGCGCCATTCGTCTGGTGTTCGGGGGTAGTGTCTAGCCTAGCGCCGCCGCAGGCCGGTGACATCGCTTCTCCGGTGTGCGGGGGTGTGCGTCTGGTCGTGCTCGGTATGTGGTGCGTGGTGTTTGTGTGCTTGTGATACGTGTTGCGTTTCAGTGTGTGTACTTGTGTTTGCGTGCGTGTGCATGTCTGATGTTGCGCAGGGGTGTTGTTGCGGTGCGCATATGGCCTGAATCGTGCTGAAGCATGGGTTGTGAGCGGATGGGGGTATTATTCGGCCTGTTTTGGGTGCTTTTGATGCCCCTTTCGCTCATGACTTGCGATTTTGTCGGTCCGCGCGCGGTCGTGTGCGTACGGGGGTGTGTGCAATGGGTCTTGCGTGGGTGTAGGCGCGCGGGTGTGCCGGTGTAGGCGTGGGTGTAGGCGTGCGGTCGTGGTTTTGGCTGGGTATCTGGCTTATAGATGGCGGATTCGGCCGGGCGTCCGGTGGTATCTCGCTTATAGGTGGCGGGTCGGTTTGGGCAATAGGTCGTTAGGGGGTAGCATGCATGCCCCCTAGATGTCTTGTTTCCGCAAGGGGCCGCCATCTATAAGCGAGATACCATCCGTCGATCCCGCGAATCCGCCATCTATAAGCGAGAAAGCGCGTGAACCGGGCGCTGCGGCGGCGAAATCGCAAAATTTGGAATCGGCTGATTGCTGCGCGCGGCAGGTGGGTAGTATCGGGCGCGGAAGACGTGGAAGGAGCTGCCATGTGTGATGAAGGGGAAACTGCGGATCGGGCGGATGCCGTACGAACGGAATCGCAAAAGATGGAATCGCGAGCGGGGGAGACGGCGCTTGATGGGTCGGCGCGCAGCATCATTGTGCTGATTGTGGTCGGCATGTTGGTGGGGGTGCTGTCGGGCACGTTCGGCATCGGCGGCGGCACGGTGATCGTGCCCGCGCTCGTCTGGCTCGGCCTGTCGCAACGCAACGCGGCCGCCACGTCCACGCTGGCGATCGTGCCGACCTCCATTTCCGGCGTCATTTCGTACGCGACCGGCGGGCACGTCGACTGGCTCGCCGCAGCTCTGCTGTTCTGCGGCATGTTTGTCGGCGGGCAGATCGGCAGTTGGCTGCTGTCACGGCTGCCGGAATTGGCACTGCGGTGGATTTTCGTAGCGTTTCTTGTGTTTGTGGTGATCAATCAGGTGAGTTTCGTTCCGTCGCGCGACCACCAGATCGCCATGACGGTGGTGACCGGCATTGGCTTGGCGTTGCTGGGTGTGGTCATCGGCACGCTGGCGGGGCTGCTGGGCATTGGGGGTGGTGCGCTTGCGGTGCCGTCGCTGTCGATGCTGTTTGGCGCGTCCGACCTGGTTGCGCGCGGCACTTCGCTGTTGGCAATGTTTCCGAATTCGATCACGACCAGCGCGGCGAACTTGAAGCGCAGGCTAGCGCATGTGAAAACCGCGCTGATTATTGGTGTGACCGCGGCCGTGGCCGCGCCGCTCGGCACGTGGATTGCGGGCGCCGTTTCGCCGCGAGTTGGGGCGATTATGTTCGCCTGCTATCTGTGCGTGCTGCTGGTGCGGTCCGTGTTCGTGGCCGTAAAGGCCACGCGCGCGGCGCGGGTTGCGCGGGGCTGAGTGGCGCGGGCATTTTTCCCAGTGGCTGGATGATTCTGGCGTGTGAGTGGTGCGTCAGAGGTGGTTTTTATCCAGTCACTGGGATTTTTGGCGTGTGAGTGGGGTCTGAGAGGTTGGATTTATCCAGCCAGTGGGGGATTTTGGCTTGTGGGGTGCGGTGGGGGTGTTGTTTGACGGAATATGGTGATTTTATTGGCCGTATTCCCCCTGTTCATGCGGTGGATATGTTGCGGTCATCATATGGCGATGAGTGTTCATCTGTCGTTCTTCTGTAGTGCGGTGTGCGTTGGCTTGAGGCACATAGCGTGAGCAGTGGAGTCGAAAGATCCAAGCAAATGCAGTTGCGGAAAGGTTCCGCGCAGCCGGAAAACATGGTCGAAACGGGCGTTACCTAACGGGCGCAACCGAAACGGCAGGTTGGACGGCACGGAAGAAACTGCATGGAAGAAAGAAGAAACATGAGCAAGCACAAGGCTCTCACGGGCGCAATCGCGGCCCTCGCCTCCGTCGCAACGCTCGGCGCGCTCGCCGCACCGGCGCTCGCAGCTGACACCACCTACAGCCCCAACGGCAAGCCGGTCGCGGAACTCGCCAAGCATGGCGGCGCGCAGCGCATCGCCACCATCGGCAACAAGAACGCGAAGAACGTCATCCTGTTCCTCGGCGACGGCATGGGCGATTCGGAAATCACCGTCGCCCGTGACTATCTGAAGGGCGCCAACGGCCACTTCGAAGGCCTCGACGCGGTCGGCCAGCCGAGCGCGCTTGGTGACGTGCAGGCGGGCACCGGCCAGTACACGACCTTCTCGGTCGGCAACGGCAGCAAGGACAGCGCTGTCGGCAAGGATGGCGACGGCAAGCTGGTCGCTAACCCCAACCCGGGCAAGCTTACCCCCGTAACCGATTCCTCCGCCTCCGGTTCCGCATGGGCCACCGGCACCAAGACCTACAACAACGCCGTTGACGTTGATATTTACGGCAATCCGCAGCTGAACCTCTTCGAGCTGGCCAAGGCGGCCGGCAAAGCCACCGGCAATGTGACCACCGCCGAAATCCAGGATGCTACCCCGGCCGTGCTGGAATCGCATTCGTCCGAACGTGCCTGCTACGGCCCACAGGGCAAGACCGACGGCACGTCCAACAATGCCTCCAAGCAGTGCCTCATCAACCAGCTTAAGGAAAACGGCGGCATCGGCTCCATCTCCGAGCAGCTGCTCGACACCCGCGCCGACGTAACCATCGGCGGTGGTTCCAAGTACTTCCGTCAGACCGTGCAGGGCGGTGAATACAAGGGCAAGACCGTGTGGGAACAGGCCAAGGAAATGGGCTTCCAGACCGTCGAGAACAATCCGGCCGCGATGAACGCCCTGCAGTACAAGGACGGCCAGCCAGTGCTCGCCCTGATGAGTGACGGCAACATGCCGACCAAGTTCAACCCGTCCAAGGCCACCGCCAAGGATCCAGCTAAGGACGCCAACCCGACCGTGTGCACTATGAACGACAAGTGGCTCGGCAACCAGGGCTCTTCGCTCGCCGACATGACCAAGAAGGCGCTCGATCTGCTCGAAGCCAACCCGGCCAGCGACGCGAATGGCTACTTCCTGCAGGTTGAGGGCGCTTCCATCGACAAGCAGGACCACGCTGGCAACGCTTGCGGCCAGATCGGTGAAACCGACGATTTCGATCAGGCCATCGCCTACGCCATGAAGAACGTTGACCTGACCAACACCCTCGTGATCGTCACCGCCGACCACGCCCACACTTCCCAGATCCTCAACGCTCAGCCGGCCTACGCACTCTCCACCGTGCTCAAGACCGCTGACGGCAACAATATGGTCGTCTCCTACGGCACCGCTGAAGCCGACTCCCGCGATGAGGACGGCGGCTACAACGGCGGCGACATGGCTCACACCGGCACCCAGCTGCGCATCGCCGCTTCCGGCCCTGGCGCCCAGCGCGTGATTGGCCTGACCGACCAGACCGACAACTTCTACACCATCGCCAACACCCTCGGCCTTGCCTCCACCTCCGACGATCAGAAGTCGCTCTCCAACGACGCCAAGACCGAAGTGAAGCTCACCGACGGCAAGTATGTGGCTGAATCCACCGGATTCAACGGCGACGCAGTGCTCTCCTATGAGCTTAAGGACAAGTCCGGCAACGTTTTCGCCGCTTCCGACAGCTCCACTCCGGTTTCCGGCGTGCGCGTCAAGACCGCTCAGACCACCAGCATCGCGCTCGACAAAGTTGCTGAAGGCAACGAGTACACGCTCACCGTCACCGGCCGCCAGTCCGGCAAGACCGTGACCGTCGACTTCCAGGCTCCGGCCCGCGATTCCTCAGATGAGAAGCCGGGTGACGGTAAGAATGACGTGATCGCTTCCGGCAAGGTGAGCAACAATCCGAAGTCCGGTGTGCTCGGCAACACCGGTGCCGCGATCACCATCGCCGCACTTGCGATCGCCATGCTGGCCGCAATCGCGATGATCGTCAAGACCGCCAAGATCAGCCGCTGAAAAATCTGGGAATCTGAAGATGGAAATCGGAAGAATTCTGAAATTCTAAGAATTCTGGAAATCTGAGAGTCATAACTGAAGATAACAACTGAAGATTACGGATAAGATCCGGATCGCACTCATTACAGTGTGGTCCGGATCTTGTATATTTCGTGTAATCCGTGCAAATCCAAATTGAGATGGGGCGTCCAAAGCAACGGTCGCTGTGAGACAATATTGCTCGAGGTGTCTATCTCAAAAATGAGATATTCATCTCGAGATATCTATCTCTCGAATCGAGGGTGAATCTCGCAAACCGAGTAGACCCCTTAAGGAAGAGGGCAAATCTCTCGAAACCGAGGGCAAATCCCTCGAAACCGAAGTATCAACAGAGCGAAGGAGCATTCGTGCGTATTTACAATCTGACGGATAATGACGATGTCGCGATCGTCGCGCAGCAGGGCATTTTCCAGGTCATGGAATGGAAGCGCGACTTTTCCGTGACCTACGGCAGTGCCATGGACGCCTACTATGCGTCCGAAATGAACGTGCGCCGCCGCCAGCTGGTCTGCAATCTCAATGGCAAGACCGGCGCGGTTGTGCAGGCGGGCGCCATGCAGTGGGCCGTCGGCCATATCGAAGTGACGACCGGTGTGAAGGGCGTTGGCGATTTCATCGGCAAGCTGGCGCGTGGAGCGGTCACCAACGAGTCCGCGGTCAAGCCGGAATATCACGGCAACGGCGTGGTTGTGCTCGAACCGACCTACCGCCATGTGCTGCTGCTTGATCCGAGCCAGATGGGCGGCGCGATCACAGTGAACGACGGCCTGTTCTACGCTTGCGAAACCACGATTCAGCAGCGTGCGGTTATGGTTTCGCGTCCGAGCGCGATGATGGCCGGCGGCGAGGGCCTGTTCAACCTGTCGCTGATGGGGCAGGGAACGGTTGCGTTGGAATCGCCGGTGCCCGCTTCCGAAATCGTGACCGTCGATTTGGAGAACGACGAGCTGAAGGTGGACGGCAATTTCGCGATCGCGTGGACGAACGGCCTGCAGTTCACGGTCGAGCGTTCCACGAAGACGCTGATCGGTTCGGCTGCGAGCGGCGAGGGCTTGGTCAACGTGTACCGCGGTACGGGTCGTGTGCTTCTTGCGCCGGTCGCCGCCAATCTGGCTAATCCGAACGCGGGTTCCGGTGCGGCCTGATTTGGCCTGATATTGATCGCTGATAGCTGATAGGTGGCGATTCGTCAACGAAAGGCAGTTGAAACGTTGACGGATTGCGCTCGCGTCCTGCTGATGGTGAGACGGCAGGTTTTGTTGAGATTGCGATTTTCGGCTGCTTTTCAATGGTGATCGCGCCTTGAAGTCGTGTCTTGAGATTGCGTCTGAAGTTGCGCTTGAGATTGCGTCTGATAAAAAGTTGAGCAAAGGGAACTCAACTTTTTTGTAAATTTGGGAATAATCGCTTGCGATTCAAAGTTGAGTGGTGTAGGCTCAAGTTTTGGAAAGCATGAGAGACGGCAATCCGGAAACGGCGATCCGAAACTCGAGCGAAGAACGAAAAGAACGTATAGCGAACCTATTGCAAAGGAGACCAAATATGGGACGCGCAGTTGGCATCGATCTGGGTACCACCAATTCCTGCATCGCAACTCTTGAAGGTGGCCAGCCCACCGTTATCGTGAACGCCGAAGGCGCTCGCACCACACCGTCGGTCGTGGCTTTCAGCAAGTCCGGCGAAATCCTGGTCGGCGAAGTCGCCAAGCGCCAGGCCGTCACCAACGTCGACCGCACCATCAGCTCCGTCAAGCGCCACATGGGCACCGACTGGACCGTTGAGATCGACGGCAAGAAGTGGACCCCGCAGGAGATTTCCGCCCAGGTCCTGATGAAGCTGAAGCGCGACGCCGAAGCCTACCTTGGCGAACCGGTCACCGACGCCGTGATCACCTGCCCGGCATACTTCAACGACGCCCAGCGTCAGGCCACCAAGGACGCCGGCACCATCGCGGGCCTGAACGTCCTGCGTATCATCAACGAGCCGACCGCAGCCGCACTGGCCTACGGCCTTGAAAAGGGCAAGGAAGACGAGCGCATCCTGGTCTTCGATCTCGGTGGCGGCACCTTCGATGTGTCCCTGCTGGAAATCGGCAAGGACGACGACGGCTTCTCCACCATCCAGGTGCAGGCCACCAACGGCGACAACCACCTGGGCGGCGACGATTGGGACCAGAAGATCATCGACTGGCTCGTCGGCGAAGTCAAGAACAAGTACGGCGTTGACCTGAGCAAGGACAAGATCGCCCTGCAGCGTCTGAAGGAAGCCGCCGAGCAGGCCAAGAAGGAACTGTCCAGCTCCACCAGCACCTCCATCTCCATGCAGTACCTGGCCATGACCCCTGACGGCACCCCGGTGCACCTGGACGAGACCCTGACCCGTGCCCACTTCGAGGAAATGACCTCCGACCTGCTGGGCCGCTGCCGCACCCCGTTCAACAACGTGCTGCGCGACGCTGGCATCAGCGTCTCCGACATCGACCACGTGGTCCTCGTCGGTGGCTCCACCCGTATGCCGGCCGTCAAGGAGCTCGTCAAGGAGCTCACCGGCGGTAAGGAAGCCAACCAGTCCGTGAACCCGGATGAAGTCGTGGCCGTCGGCGCAGCCGTGCAGTCCGGCGTCATCAAGGGCGACCGTAAGGACGTCCTGCTTATCGACGTGACCCCGCTGTCCCTCGGCATCGAAACCAAGGGTGGCATCATGACCAAGCTGATCGAGCGCAACACCGCCATCCCGACGAAGCGTTCCGAAGTCTTCTCCACCGCTGAAGACAACCAGCCGTCCGTGCTCATCCAGGTCTACCAGGGCGAGCGTGAGTTCGCTCGCGACAACAAGCCGCTGGGCACCTTCGAACTGACCGGCATCGCTCCGGCTCCGCGTGGCGTCCCGCAGATCGAAGTCACCTTCGACATCGACGCCAACGGCATCGTGCACGTGTCCGCCAAGGACAAGGGCACCGGCAAGGAACAGTCCATGACCATCACCGGTGGTTCCGGCCTGCCGAAGGACGAGATCGACCGCATGGTCAAGGAAGCCGAAGCCCACGAGGCCGAGGACAAGAAGCGTAAGGAAGACGCCGAGACCCGCAACCAGGCCGAGTCCTTCGCCTATCAGACCGAGAAGCTCGTCAATGACAACAAGGACAAGCTCTCCGACGATGTGGCCAAGGAAGTCACCGACAAGGTCAACGAGCTCAAGGAAGCCCTGAAGGGTGAGGACATTGAGAAGATCAAGTCCGCCCAGAGCGAGCTGATGACCTCCGCCCAGAAGATCGGCCAGGCCCTCTACGCACAGCAGGGTGCCGCCGACGCCGCCGGTGCGGCCGGCGCTGCTGGCGCAGGCGCTGCTGGCTCCGCTTCCAACGGCTCCGACGACGACGTGGTTGACGCCGAAGTCGTGGACGATGACGACAAGGACAACAAGTAATCATGTCCGATTTCAACAAGGACGAGTACCTGAACGACCTGCCCGACATGGATGACCTGTCCGGGCAGGCCGCCCCGGCCGCCGCTTCCGCTGCTGACGGCGCTTCCGCCGATTCCGCCGCTGCCGCCGCTGGCGCAACGCAGGAAGGTGCAGCTCAGCCGGCTGCCGCGCAATCGCAAGAAAATGGCGATTCCGCTGCCGCTGACGGTGCTGACAAGGCAGACGCTGCCGACGGCAAGGCCGACGATACGCTGACCCCCCTTGGCCAGGCCAAGAAGGAAGCCGCCGAATATCTGGAGGCGCTGCAGCGCGAACGTGCGGAGTTCATCAACTTCCGCAACCGCGCGCAGAAGGAGCAGGAACGCTTCCGTCAGCACGGCATCATCGACGTGCTGACCGCCCTGCTGCCGGCCCTCGACGACATCGACCGCATTCGCGAACACAGCGAAATGGACGATTCGTTCAAGGCCGTCGCCAACAAGATCGACAAGGCGTTTGAGAAGTTCGGCGTTGAGAAGTTCGGCGAAAAGGGCGAGGATTTCGACCCGACGAAGCATGACGCGATCCTGCATAAGCCGGATCCGAATGCCGAGAAGGAAACCGTCGACACCGTGGTGGAAGCCGGCTACCGCATCGGCGACCGCGTGATCCGCGCGGCCCGTGTGGTCGTGGCTTCTCCGCAGAACTGATCGCGCATTCGCACAATCCGCGTATCCGCGCGAAACGCATGTGACGAGTAATCGGGCCCCTCTGAAAAACGAGGGGCCTTCGATTACCTGAAACAACGGTTCAACGACAACTGTTTGAAAGTTTGAAAAACTGTACTTTTTACTGCATGAAAACCTCACGAAAGGAGGCACATCATGGCTGAGAATGAATGGCTGAGCAAGGATTTCTATAAGGTCCTCGGTGTCTCCAAAGACGCCACCGACGCCGAAATCACCAAAGCGTACCGCAAGCTGGCGCGCAAATACCATCCCGACCTGAACAAGACCAAGGAAGCGGAGGAGAAGTTCAAGGACATCTCCGAAGCGTACGACGTGCTGAGCAACAAGGAGAATCGTCAGAAATACGATGCGATCCGCCAGTTCGGCATGGGTGGCGCGCGTTTCGCCGGCGGTTCCGGCCAGGGCGGCTTCGACGCGGGCGCGTTCTCCGACATCTTCGGCTCGATGTTCGGTGGCGGCGCAGGCATGGGCGGCAACGGCTCGCGTATCCGCTTCCAGACCAATGGCGGCGGCAATCCGAACCTCAACGACATCTTCTCGATGTTCGGCGGCGGTGCGGGCGGCCCGGGCGCAGGCTCCGCCTACGAACGCTACGGCACTGACGATTACGAGCAGCCGCAGCCGGAAAACGGCGAGGACCGCAACTCCAAGATCCGCCTGACCTTCCGCCAGGCCGTCAAGGGAGCCACGGTTTCGCTGTCCGCGGACGGCAAGAAGTTCAAGACGCACATCCCCGCCGGCGTGCACGACGGGCAGAAGATCCGTCTCACCGGTAAGGGCAAGCCGGGCCGCAATGGCGGCAAAAACGGCGATCTGTACCTGCATATCACCGTCGCCGAAGACCCGAAATTCACCCTGCGCGGGCGTGACATCATCATGCCGCTGCCCATCACCGTCAGCCAAGCCGTGAACGGCGCGAAAGTGACGGCGAAGGACATCGACGGCAACGAAATCACCTTCAAAGTGCCCGCCGGCTCGTCCAGCGGCGCGGAAGTGCGCATCGCAGGCAAGGGCGTGGCCAATCCGCACGAGAACGGCGATTTGGTCGGTCGTGTGGAAATCCGCATTCCGGAGCATCCGAACCTCGTTGCCAAGCATGCCGCGAAGGAATTCGACAAGGCGTGCGGTGACTTCGCCGACGAGCTCGCTCGGGAGCGCTGACCGCCATGGCACGCTCATCGCGGACTTCCCAAGCCTCCCAAGCGCGCGCCGCACGGCAGATCAAGCGGCTGTATGAAATGTGCGCCATGGCGATCGTGGCCGGCCGGGCCGACCTGGACGGTGCCGCCGAAGTCGGTTTCGACATCGAGCTGCCCGTCTTCTCGGTCGGTGCGGCCGGCGAGCTCGCCAACGTGCATCCGCAGACGCTGCGCCAGTATGATCGCCTTGGCTTGGTCGTACCGCAACGTACGGAAGGTGGCGCGCGACGCTATTCGCTGCGCGACATCTCCCGCCTCGCGCAAGCGCAGCAACTCAGCCAGGAGGAAGGCATCAACCTGGCTGGAATCACGCGCATCCTCGAACTTGAGGAAGAGAACCGCGAGCTGCGCCGCCAAGTGGAGCGGCTGCGCAAGCCGGCCGGTTCCAGCGTGTTCGCCGCGGACGCGGACGGTGGCATCGTGGAAGTCGAGCGGTCCCAGCGCGCGCGCATGTGGCGCAGGCAGCTGCGAGCCGATGCACGGCAGCTTCCGTCGCGCGAATCCGTACGGGCGGAACGTGCGGAAGAGGGGGACGATATGGGCTCCAGGTCAGTGGTAGTTTGGGGAATTCGCTGACAGCCCATTCGCTGACTTTCCTGAAAAGCGCTGGAAAACCCTAAAAAAATCTAAAAAAACAGCAAAATCGGGCATATATCGCGGGGGTATGCCCGATTTTGGTATGCAACTACTCATAACGCCGCATCTGTCTCGCAATGATGTCTCTATTGTGAGGAATAATATTACGTATCCGCGTTGAAGTTCGTATTTCTTCCGGCTGGCCTACAGCTTCGATGAAATATGACTGCTTATTTCCGCGAAGAATCGGGGGAGGGCATGCGGTGGATACAGAAAGGTTAGGAGCGTACAGTGCCAAGAGTTGCGTTCACCGCAAAGACCCGCAAATACCTGGGGTCTCTCGATGCTGTGGAATCAGTCACTCAGTATCGAATTTGCTATTCCAAGGAATTCCGTGACGACTGCATGCGCAGGTATGCCGAGGGTGGCTCGCCTGCCGCGATTTTCCGCGAGGCCGGCTTGGATCCGAAGATCATCGGCTACAAGCGCGTCGAGCGTTGCATCGCCCGCTGGAAGGCGGAGAATGCCGAGAAGGCCGCTCAGGAGCAGGAGGCTCAGGAGTAGTCGCACGCAAGTCTTGCGATTCGTCTAAAAGGGGTCTATGACGGATTGCTGCGATTGCGGCCGACCGATTTCGTCGGATGCGTTGTTCGTTGCGGAGGCACTTGGGGGATTTCCAAGTGCCTCCGTTGCTATGGGTTGGTTGCTGCGTTGGCTTGCGCGAATTGGCTTGTGCATGAGTCGGTTTGCGTGAACCGATTGGTGCGAGCCGATTGGTATGAACCGATTGGCGGACCGGCTTGATGGAACCGTCCTGTTTTTTCTGCGCGCTGAAGCGCTTCCGTCGTGCCGCTCTGCTGAAATGGTCGTAGCTGACGAAGAATGTAGCTATCGGAGAACGAAGCGTAACGATTGCGAGGAAACGTAATGACCGAGCTGAACAACGGTATCCAGAACGGCGCCCAGGAAGTTTCGAAGCTGATGCTCAAAGCCGTGTTCTGGGACATGGACGGCACGCTGATCGATTCCGAACCGTATTGGCACGAAGGCGAGCTGAAAATCGCAGCCGACCACGGCGGATACTGGGATGAGGACCTCGCTTGGCAGGGTTCCGGCACGCCGGTTCCGGACGTGGCCCGCCGCATGGTGGAGCACGGCTGCAAGCTGTCGATCGAAGAAATCGGCAAAGGCATGATCGATTACGTGGCGCGGAAGGAATTCGAACGCATTCCGTGGATCGATGGCGTCGAAGACGTGCTGCTGTCGCTGAAGGAGGCGGGCGTGCCGTCGATGCTTGTCACCACATCGCCGCGTCATCTGGCGGAAAACCTGATCGCGCAGGCGCCGGCCGGCACGTTCGCCGGTTACGTGTGCGGCGATGACGATGTCGAGAAGAAGCCGTCGCCCGCACCGTATCTTGCGGCGGGCCGCAAGCTTGGCATCGCGCCCGAAGACATGAAGTATTGCATCGCGGTGGAGGATTCCATGTCCGGCCTGCGCTCCGCGGCCGCATCCGGTGCCACCACGCTTGGCCAGACCGGCTTCATGCGCATCGACAATTCCGACGGCCCGCAATTCGCCTCGATCAACGGCTACGATGGCATCACCGCCGCCACGCTCGACGCCTACGTACGTAGCCGCAACGCCTGACGCCTCCGCAATGCGTGTGGTGCGTCTGCACAACCGGCGCGCCACACGACATAATCGCCATTATTAATGTTTAATCGAAGTCGATATCGCCGTCGTTTTGCAGAAATTCCATGAGATTGAGGTGACGTACGCCGTCGCGCTGCAATGGTAGCGGATCCAATGTGAACAGGTATTTCGGATACCCGTCCGCCAATTTGCTGAACGGGCGATATTCGCGTTCCTCGACCTGCGGATCCTGAACGCTCATAGACACTTGGATATAGGCGTACTGGTTGCGCTTTCGGACAATGAAGTCACATTCAAGTTTGCCGATGGTGCCGACGCTGACGTCATAGCCTTTCGACCGCAGATGCGTATATAGCGCGTTCTCCAGTGACGGACCGTAGCTGACTCGCGTATCGGTATTACGGGCGAACCGGATACCGGGATCGGCAAGATAGTATTTTTCCCCGCCCCTGAGCGACTTGCGGGATTTCAGATCGAAGCGAGGACACTTGTAGAGGATTTTGGCGCTTTCCAGCAGACGGACGTAGCTGGAAAGCGTTTCGCGTTTGATGCTGATGCCTTCGCTGTGTTTCAGATACGCGATAATGCCGGAAAGATTTGTGGGCGCTGCGAAATTATTGATGAGATAGTCCTGCACACGGGTGAAAGTATCGCGATTGCGTACTTTTTTGTGGGCGGTGATGTCCTTGTTGAAGATCTGCCCGATGACGTCTTGAATATATGCGGCTTTTTCGTCGGGATCGTCATATTCCAGCGATTTCGGGAACCCGCCGTATGTGAGATAGTCGCGGAAGGCTTGCGATACCGGAATTTCCGGTTTGTTTAGGAAATTCCGCATGCCGAGGTATTCCTGAAAGGAAAGGGTGAACATTTCCAGCTTGATATAGCGGCCGGTAAGTTTCGTGGCAAGCTCTCCGGACAGCAGATAGGAATTTGAGCCAGTGATGAAAATGGAGCAATTACCTTCCTCCCGCCAGCCGTTGATGACGGTTTCGAAGCCTTTCACGTTCTGTACTTCATCGATGAACAGATAACGCAGTCCTGCACCGTAGGCATTCGACATGGCTTGTTCGATGAGTTGATCGAGTTGGTCCGGAGTGGTTACGTTGCGGTATTCGCGGCGATCGAGGTTGAGGTAGATGAGATTGGTTTCAGGGATTCCCTGCTCAAAGAGCTCGTTGAGAACTGTGATGAGCAGGCTGGATTTGCCGCATCTGCGGATGCCGGTGATTACTTTGATGAGACCGGAATCGTTGTAGAAAGGACGGAGCTTGGCCAAATAGTGCTCTCTGCGATAGGTGCTCATGTGGTGCTCCTTGTGACTTTTTAGATACCGATAATCCCTGAGATGTGGTTTAACGGGGTCAAAATTGCGAAAATTGCAAAAATGACCCCGTTAAAACGCTAGTTTAACGTATTTTTGGGTTTGTGTGGACTGTTTGACGTGGACTATCGTACGGGTTTTGCGAAAAATGCGATTTTAACGGGGTTAAAATCGTAAAAATCGCGAAAATAACCCCGTTAAATGGCTTTTTAGGAGTCGGCATGTATGGCGATTCGGCTGGGTTGCGTTTGCGTGGCCGGTGCGGACGGCGCGGTGCGTGCGTGCGGACGGGCGTATGCACGGTGCGAAGAGCGCTGGAAAGTGCGTATGGGAATCGCAAGAAATGCCGGAAACGGCGGAAAGCAAAAGAAAAAGCCCGCTGCGGTGGAATGAATGCAGCGGGCTTCGTGGAGCTGACGGTAGTCGAAACCGCGACCTCTTCGATGCGAACGAAGCGCTCTACCAACTGAGCTACAGCCCCATGTGCGTCACCTTGTTTAGCAAGACAACTCTCGAAATATTAGTACGGAGTGTGGAAAAATGCAATTCCACACTCCGCGTGTTGTGCTTGCGTTGTATTCGCCGATATTTTTACGACGATTGAACGCTGCTTATTCGGCGTCGGCGGTTTCCGCAGTGTCCTCGGCAGCCGGCTTCTTCTTGCCGAACTTGGCCTTGAGCAGGCCGATGATCGTCGGAATCAGCGACAGCACAAGAATCGCAATAATCACCAATTCGAAATGCTTCTGCACGGCCGGAATACCGCCGAAGAAATAGCCGAGCAGCGTGAACAGTGTGGACCAGCACAGACCGCCGAGCACCGAGAACGGCGTGAAACGGCTCCAGCGCATGCCGGAAATGCCGGAAATGAACGGCATGAACGTGCGGATGAACGGGAAGAAGCGGCCAAGGAACACAGCCAGCGGACCCCACTTCTCAATCATTTTCTCGGTCTTTTCGATGCGTTCCGGAGTCATGGCCTTGACTTTGCCGGATTCGATGATGCGACGTCCGAAGAAGTGGCCGATCCAGTAGTTGCACTGGTCGCCGATGATCGGGGCGCACCAGACCACCGGTAGCAGCGCGAACAGCGGCAGCGCTGACACGCCGGTCTGTGCGTCGGGGGCGGCGAAGAAGCCGGCCGCGAACAGCAGCGAATCGCCCGGCAGGAACGGGAAGAACACCACGCCGGTCTCAATGAAGACGATAAGGAAAATGAAGCCGAGGGTCGGCGCGACGCCCATGGCAATCCAGCTGGCGATCGCGGTACGGGGGTCCTTGATGAGGTTGACGAAGAAATTGATGATATTCATAGGTCTCTCTGTGTGGTTTTGCGCGGTTGCGCGGGGTCGGTTCGTGTGGCTTGCTTTTCCATCGTGCGCAACGAATGTGCCGTTGCGAACCAATCACAGACTACCAACGGGTCTATGCAGTGTGCGTCGCAGTGCGACGACGGGTGGCAAATCTGCACAAATCGTCAATATGTGCCTATGGGCGCGTGCTTGTTGGTGGTGTTCGGCCGGTGTGCCCGGTGGTTGTTCAATGGTTGTCCGGCAGCTGTCCAGCGTGCTCAGCGGCTGTCCGGTGCGTCCGGCGCGTCCGGCGTCCGCGTGGGGCACGCCGGCGAATCCTGGCCTGAACTCGTTGTATTACGGCGATCGTCAGATGGTGCACGAGTCGCGTCCCATCTGATTTTGGCGATTAGGTGGCGCGAAACGTCGCACGACTTTGATTTTTGGCGGTTATTTTCAAGTCGTGCGACGCCGAATACCCCCTAAGTGCCGTTTTCGCCCGGAAAATGCCGGTTAGGGGGTATTTTACTCGATTAAATGTCGCACGACTTGTTTTTTGGTCCGAAAAGCGAAGTCGTGCGACAAAAAGACGTGAAAAGACGCAGAAAAAACGCAGGAATGGCGATTATTCGGCAATCGCGTCGGCTGTGGCAGAGCCGGTCGTGGCAGCGTCGGTATCCGCAAATGTACGACGCATCCACGCGATCGCAAGTTTCGGCCAGACCTGCACGCACGGTTCGATGCCGTTGACCCCCTGCCATGCGGTTTCGGCGGTGCCGAGTGACAGGCCGTGGCCGCCGCTGGGGAACAGGTGCGCCTCGACGCTCACGCCCGCCTTCTTGCAAGCGTCGACGAGCATCAGCGTGTTCTCGTACGGCACGCAATCGTCAGGAACGGTATGCCAGACGAACACCGGCGGCGTCTTCGCATCGATATGCTTTTCGATCGAAACGGCGTCGAGCGCTTCCGGATCGGCCTTGCGGTCGCCGAGCAGCGCATCGAAACTGCCACGGTGGGCGAGCGGGCCGGACGTGACCACAGGGTAGGCGAGCATCAGGCCGTTCGGGCGCACCGCATCCGCATCGTAACCATGTGCCGCGAGCACGTCGTCGCTGGCGGAAGTCGCAAGATTGGCGGCAAGGTGACCGCCGGCGGAGAAGCCGATCGCCGCGATCGCGTCGGCATCGCAATGCCATTCGTCGGCATGCGTACGAATCCGCCGCATCGCTTCAGCCGCTTCCAGCAACGCGACCGGGAAGATGGACGGTTTCACGGAATAGCGCAGCACGAACGCGTTGAAGCCGGCTGCAAGGAATTGCATGGCGATTGGTTCGGCTTCGCGGTCGGACGTCATTTCGTAGCCGCCGCCGGGAATCACCAGCACGGACGGGCGCTTGCGATTCGGGTCGATTTCGCTGCTGTTGTCAAGGCAGTAGCCGACGAACGTGGCCGTGCTGCCGTCGATTCCGGAAATTTCATCTTCAAAATAACGCATGATTCCATGCTATCGATGGCATGTCCAAAGTCGTGTTGAATCGTCGTCTCACCCCCGTCTGAGAAAATCCGAATCCTACGCAAAGGAAAATCCGAATGTCGTACGAAGAAAAATCCGAATGCGTGGCGGGTGAAAACCCGGATGTGTGAGGGGTGCATTTTGATTTACCGGTGAGGGCGTGTGACGTCGTCGGTGGTTTGGTCGGGTTTCGATTGGTCGGTTGCGAAAGGCGGAGAAATGGCGGGAGCTGATGGTTTGGGGACGCTGTGGGCGATACTGGAAATATGGAGAACTTGAGCGAACAGACTGATGCCGAGAAGGCTGGTAACGCCGTGAAACAAACCGTGAAAACAAATATTGGTCAGATTGCCGAAATCGGCGAGAACGCGGAAAATGCCGAGGAAACCGCGCAAGCCACGGAACGTGCCGAATTCGGGCTCGACGGACTGGTCGCCGACGTCAACATTCCGCGCGGAACGGTCGTGCTCGCGGCCACGCCAATCGGCAACACCGGAGACGCGTCCGCCCGCCTGATCGCCCTCATGGAAGGCGCCGACATCGTGGCAGCCGAGGATACGCGCCGCCTATACGCGCTCGCGAACCGCCTCGGCATCCGCGTGCCCGGCCGCGTCATCGCCTACCACGACCACAACGAACGCGACAAGGCCGACGGCCTGCTCGACCAGGTCGAACAAGGCGCCACCGTGCTCGTCGTATCCGACGCGGGCATGCCCACCATCAACGATCCGGGACTGGCGATCGTCCGCCGCGCCATCGAACGCGGCCTGCCCGTCACCTGCGCTCCCGGCCCGTCCGCCGTACTCGACGCGCTGTGCCTGTCCGGCCTGCCGACCGACCGCTTCTGCTACGAAGGCTTCCTGCCGCGCAAGCACAGCGAACGTGTGCAGCACCTGCGCGCGCTCAAATCGGAACGTCGCACCATCGTCTTCTACGAAACCCTGCACCGCATCGACGAATCCATGGCCGACCTGCTTGACGTGTTCGGGCCGAATCGCAAAATGGCGTTGTGTCGCGAGCTGACCAAGGATTACGAGCAGATCCGCCGCGGAACCATCGCCGAAATCCGCCAAAGCGTCGTCGACGATCCGCCGCGTGGCGAAATGGTGCTCGTCATCGCCGGCGCTTCCGAGGAGGAGGCCGACGCTGCCGCGCCCGCAACGCTGTCCATTGAGGATCTGGCGGTGCTGTCAGTCGACCGCGCGCAGGAAGACAACCTGCGTATCAAGGACGCGATCTCCCAGGTTGTCGCCGAACATCCGCTGTCTGACGGCTCGCTCGCCAATCGCAAGCAGGTCTACAATGCCGTGCTTGCGATGAAGGGCTGATCGCTTCCGGAACCGTTCATTTCCAATGATTTCAGCAATATCCGCAGCGCTTCGGGAACACCTGGCCCGCCGACCTGCGCAAGATATTCCAGCATTGCAGGCGTCGCCGAAGGATTGGCGACCAGCCACTTGCGCAATCGCGGCGCATATTCCGCGATATGCCACAGCACATCTTGCGCGGTGTCGGCGCTGCACGCCACCAACGGCGTCAATTCGATCGGCGGCGCAGGCGGTTCTACCAATGCCCGCTGCCGCGCGTGCGGCTGATATTTCGGCGGTGCGCGACGTCGTTCGTGGCGTTTGCCATGGTGTCCATGCTGTTCATGTCGTTGCCCATGACGTTTGCTACGTTTCGCGCGCTCTTCATATCTCTTGCTTGCCGTGCGCCGCGACTGTGCAGACGCTTGCCGTGTCTGTCCCGTCTGTCTCGTCTGCCGTGGTTTTTCCGACGGCCGTTGCGATTCACGCATATCCGTCACTGCTTTCCGTCAATCGTCCGGAAAAACTGGCGTGCCCGTGGCGCGTTGCGAATATGGGTGGCCTCCTGCATGACCTGCAGGCAATCGTCGGGGCGGAACCGGAATTCCTGCATGAGCATGCATACGATTTCCGTGACCGGCGACTGCGTTTCCGGCGTGCAGTTCATGGCAAGGTCGCATGCGGTGCGTGTGGGCGTGGTGACGGTGATCGGGCCGACGTCGGTGACATGTTCGTCGGGCGCCTGTCGGTTGAAAACGCTGACTTTGCGACCGTACCTCGCCGTTCGGTAATGCGCTTTTGAAATGATGTCGATCGTGTTGGGAAACATGCCACCCAACCACACCCACGCAGCGGTGCCGGCGCACGCCACGGAACGACTCGGCATCAGCGTTGAGATGATGCTGGCGCGGCCGTACAGCGTGCGCGAATCGTGATACGAGTAGGCGTTGTCGTTGTCAAGTTTGCATACCACGCCTAGGGAATGCAAACGATTCAAACAAATGGGGCCGGGCAGGTCGGCGTCGCCCAAAAGGGGAGGGGAGGTATCCATGCGGGGTACCGTAGCTGATACGGAAAGCGGCGTGCCACCGGCTTCGCGAAAAAAGTGGATAAGTGGACGATGATTGTTGCGTGATACAACAATGTGGATAACCTTGTGGACTACCGTAGCCTGACGCAGGCCGGTCTGCGAGAACGTCATCGACCCCATCCGCCCGTCTTCCGCCAATCGGAATGCGCCGAAAACACGGGATATGGCGCTTTGTATAATCGGGCACCATGAGTCATATTTTGGTGAATGTTGCATGGCCGTATGCCAACGGCCCCCGTCATATCGGCCACGTCGCCGGCTTCGGCGTGCCGTCCGACGTGTACGCGCGCTACGAGCGCATGAAGGGCAATGACGTGCTGATGGTGTCCGGCACCGACGAGCACGGCACCCCAATCCTGGTGGAAGCCGACAAGGAAGGCGTGAGCGCGCAGGAGCTCGCCAACCGCTACAACCGCGTGATCGCCAAGGACCTATGCGATCTCGGCCTGAGCTACGATCTGTTCACCCGCACCACCACCGGCAACCACGAAAAGGTCGTGCAGGAACTGTTCACGCAGTGCCTCGAAAACGGCTA
>ENA-OQHD01000273-OQHD01000273.1-human-gut-metagenome-genome-assembly--contig:-NODE-273-length-21019-cov-5.594773_pt1 | contig 21019 bp, 20 predicted proteins | sample MGYA00242560_ERZ504711 | MGnify/ENA primary metagenome ERZ504711 (study PRJEB26092, sample SAMD00036198) | human gut metagenome | host: Homo sapiens | study: EMG produced TPA metagenomics assembly of...
TATGGATTTTAGCTGGAAAAAACGTTAAGACAATATGATCCGGGATGAAGATCCTGTAAGGCAGCACAATAAAGGAGGAAATTATCATGCCGAAAAAATTTAAAACAAATAGAGCGGCAGCAAAGCGCTTCAAAGTAACAGGTACAGGAAAGCTGAAAAGAAATAAAGCTTACAAGAGCCATATCTTAACAAAGAAGTCTACAAAGAGAAAGAGAAATCTGAGACAGGCAACTATTACAGATGCAACAAATGTAAAGAACATGAAGAAGGTTTTACCATATCTGTAAGAATTTGGAAGTAGATTAAGGAGGAGATTAGGAAATGGCAAGAATCAAAGGCGGAATGAACGCTAAGAAGAAACATAACAGAACACTGAAACTGGCTAAAGGATACAGAGGAGCTCGTTCCAAACAGTACAGAGTCGCAAAACAGTCTGTAATGAGAGCACTCACATCTTCTTACGCAGGAAGAAAACAGCGTAAGCGTCAGATGAGACAGCTTTGGATCGCTCGTATTAACGCAGCTGCAAGAATGAATGGACTTTCTTACAGCAAATTCATGTATGGTCTTAAACTGGCTAACGTTGACATGAACAGAAAGATGCTTGCAGAGCTTGCAGTAAGCGACAGAGAAGGATTCGCAGCACTCGCAGCAGTAGCAAAAGAGAAACTTGCTTAATTTGAGCTTGTATTTTCGCCCGGTTTTCTTCGGAAGACCGGGTTTTCTTATTGTATTAATTGATTTAAAAAAGTAATTTTTAAAAAACTTAAAAAATCTGTTGACATTTAATGCCGCAACGTGTATTATAGTCGTTGTGGCAAGGCGGTAACGCAGATGACCACGGTAAAATGATGATATGCGGAAGTGTCGGAACTGGCAGACGAGCAAGACTAAGGATCTTGTGATCAATGCGATCGTGTGGGTTACAAGTCCCATCTTCCGCAGTAAGATAAGACCAAGAGTACAGAACAAAGTATTCTTGGTTTTTTTGATATATTAGGAAAGTCCTTCCCTAATATATAAAACCCGTTCTGCTTGGAAAATATATTGGAAAAGAAAAAAATGAAGAAAATAAAAAAGTAAAAAGGAAAGAGAAGAGTTTTGTCGAATATATATAATAGAGTATTCTTTAAACATTAAGCGGAGGCACTCATGTACTACTCAGAAGAACTGATTGAAGAAGTAAGATCAAGGAATGATATTGTAGATGTGATTTCCGGATATGTCCGGCTGCAGAAGAAAGGCAGCTCTTATTTTGGATTATGTCCGTTCATAATGAGAATCACCGTCTTTTTCTGTGAGCAGACAGAAGCAGATGTATTACTGCTTTGGATGTGGGGCGGGAGGGAATGATTTTTACAATTTCTTATGGAATATGAGAATTTTTCTTTTGTAGAAGCAGTGAAGTTTCTTGCGGACAGAGCAGGAATCGAACTTCCGGAGATGGAATACTCGAAAGAAGCGAAGGAAAAAGCAGATTTAAAGTCTACGATTCTTGAGATGAATAAGCTGGCTGCAAAGTATTTCTACGTACAGCTGAAATCAGAGCGTGGAAGTCAGGCCTACAGTTATCTTAAGAACCGTGAACTCTCAGATGAGACGATCACAGCGTTTGGACTGGGATTTTCGAACAAATACAGTGATGATCTGTATAAGTATCTGAGAGAGAAGGGATACAGTGAAGACCTGATTCGACAGGCCGGACTGATCAACACGGATGAACGTCAGGGTGTGTACGACAAGTTTTGGAATCGTGTGATGTTTCCAATTATGGATGTCAATAACCGTGTGATCGGATTTGGTGGCCGTGTGATGGGAGATGGGAAACCGAAATATCTGAATTCACCGGAGACAGTCGTTTTTGATAAGAGCCGGAACCTTTATGGTCTGAACCGTGCCAGAACATCAAGAAAGCCATACTTTCTTCTTTGCGAAGGATATATGGATGTGATCTCTCTCCATCAGTCCGGATTTACGAATGCGGTAGCTTCATTGGGGACTGCATTGACAGCAGGGCATGCAGCTCTGATCAAGCGTTATGTCCAGGAAGTTTATCTGACTTATGACAGTGATGAAGCCGGTACAAGAGCAGCACTTCGCGCAGTGCCGATCTTGCGGGAGGCCGGGATTTCTGCTAAAGTTGTAAGGATGGATCCATATAAAGATCCGGATGAATTCATTAAGAACCTTGGAGCAGAAGAATATGAGAAGCGGATCCATGCGGCGCGTAATGGATTCATGTTCAGCCTGGAGATGCTGGAGAAAGAATATGATATGAATTCTCCCGAAGGCAAGACAGATTTCTTCAAGGAAGTGTCGAGGAGACTGCTTGAATTCGAAGATGAGCTGGAGCGTAACAACTATATCGAAGCTGTTGCAACAGCATACCGGGTCAGCCGGGAAAGCCTGGAGAAGATGGTCGCAAAGATGGCAGTGAATGCCGGAATGGCGAGACCGGTCGCAAGACCGAAACGGGCAGAGGGATCTGAGAAGAAGCAAAAGGAAGACGGAATCCTTACTTCACAGAAAGCATTGTTGACCTGGATGATCGATGATGACAGGCTCTTTGATCAGATCAGTCAGTACATAAGCCCGGGTGATTTTACAGAAAGTCTGTATCGGACGGTTGCAGAACTTTTATATGAGCAGAGAAAGCAGGGAGCCTTGAATCCTGCGAAGATACTGAATCATTTCACAGAGGAAGAAGATCATAGAGAAGCAGCCTCTTTGTTTAATACAAGAATCAAAGAGCTGAGGACAAAGGAAGAGAGAGAACAGGCTTTACAGGAGACGATCCTGCGGGTGAAGAGTTATAGCATTGAGCATCAGACAATGAATCTCGACCCGACAGATATGCGGGGGTTACAGCATTTGATGGAAGAAAAACGGAAGCTGGAGAACCTGAAGAATTTGAATATTACAATTCAATAAGGATAAAATAAAACAAGACAGGCTGCGGATGCGCGCAGCGAAGGAAGGAAGAACACATGGACGATATTACACAGAAATTTCTTGATAGATTGAAAGACCTGGTTGCACTTGGTAAAAAGAAAAAGAGCATACTGGATGTCCAGGAGATCAATGACTTTTTTCAATGATATGGAACTCAATGCAGATCAGATGGAGAAGGTATTTGATTACCTTGAGGCAAATAACATTGATGTGCTGCGCATTAGCGGAGATACACCGGATGAGGTGGATGTAGATCTGGATGACATTATCATATCTGAGGAAGACGACGTGGATATGGAGAATATCGACCTGTCAGTTCCGGAAGGCGTGAGTATTGAAGATCCGGTCCGTATGTATTTAAAAGAGATCGGTAAGGTACCTCTTCTGAGTGCAGAACGTGAGATTGAGCTTGCACAGAGAATGGAAGAAGGCGACGAGGAAGCCAAGAAAGAGCTTGCAGAAGCGAACTTAAGACTTGTAGTCAGCATTGCAAAGAGATATGTTGGAAGAGGCATGTTATTCCTTGATCTGATCCAGGAAGGTAACCTCGGTCTGATCAAAGCAGTTGAAAAGTTTGATTATCACAAGGGATATAAGTTCAGTACTTATGCTACATGGTGGATCCGTCAGGCAATCACAAGAGCGATTGCGGATCAGGCAAGAACAATCCGTATCCCGGTTCATATGGTTGAGACGATCAACAAGCTGATCCGTGTATCCAGACAGCTTCTTCAGGAACTGGGAAGAGAACCGCTTCCGGAAGAGATTGCCAAGGAGATGGATATGCCGGTAGAACGTGTACGTGAGATCCTGAAGATTTCACAGGAACCGGTTTCTCTTGAGACACCGATCGGTGAAGAGGAAGACAGCCACCTTGGAGACTTTATCCAGGATGATAATGTACCGGTTCCGGCCGAGGCAGCTGCACAGACACTTCTGAAAGAGCAGCTGGATGAAGTGCTGGATACATTGACAGAGAGAGAGCAGAAAGTCCTCCGTCTTCGTTTCGGAATGAATGACGGAAGAGCACGTACACTTGAAGAGGTTGGACGAGAGTTTGATGTAACAAGAGAGCGTATCCGTCAGATCGAGGCGAAAGCACTCCGTAAGCTCCGTCACCCAAGCAGAAGCAGAAAACTGAGGGATTATCTGGATTAATGATGGAATTATCGAAAAGATTACAGGCGGTCGCAGATCTTGTGACCGCCCATTATAAATTAGCGGACATTGGAACGGATCATGCATATATTCCGATTTATCTGACACAGCAGAAGAAGATTACAGAAGCAGTTGCACTTGATGTCAATGAAGGACCATTGCAGCGAGCAGAGGAACATATCCGCGAGAATGGACTTGAAGCAGAGATAGAGACGAGACTTTCCAATGGATTTCAGGCATTACAGCCGGGAGAAGTCCAGTCTGCGGTCATCGCAGGAATGGGCGGCGGACTTGTGATCCGGATCCTGACAGAAGGAGCGGAAGTGGTGCGAAAGCTTGAGGAGTGTATCCTTCAGCCACAGTCAGAGATTGAGAAAGTGCGGGCATTTCTTCTTGAGAAGGGATATGAATTTCTGGAAGAAGATATGGTCTGTGAAGATGGAAAATATTATCCTATGATGAAGGTAAGACCACCGGTGGCTGATACAGCAGGCGAAGATACAGAAGTAAAGTGCTGGGATACGGTTCAGTTAAAATATGGAAAGCTTTTGCTGGAGAAACAACATCCGGTACTCAGAGGGTATCTGGAAAGAGAGATACGCATTTATCAAAGTATTTTAGAAGGATTGAAAGCGAAAGATTCTGACCGGATCCGCCAGAGAAAAGAAGAATTGGAACAGGAACTTGTAGAAGCAGAGAAAGGGATGAAATATTATGCAGTGTAAAGAGATTATACAGGTAATAGAGGCAACATTCCCGCGAACAGCAGCTTTGGGATTTGACAATGTAGGACTGCTTGCAGGACGTTCAGAGAAAGAGGTGTCCAGAATTTATCTGGCACTGGATGCAACAGATGTTGTGATCGACCGTGCGATCAAGGAAGGCGCGGACATGCTGATCACACATCACCCGCTTTTATTCTCAGCAGTAAAGAAAGTGACGGATGAAGATTTTATTACAAGAAGAATTGTGAAGCTGATCCAGAACGACATTTCCTATTATGCAATGCATACGAATTATGATGTGCTTGGTATGGCAGAACTGTCCGGAAAGATCATGGATCTTCAGAATGGGGAAGTGTTAGATGTCACCTATACAGATGAAGAAGGGAATCCAGAAGGAATCGGAAGAATCGGTAATCTGGAGAAAGATATGACATTGGAAGAGTGCTGTGTCTATGTGAAACACAGACTTGAACTTGGAAGTCTGAAAGTATTTGGAGATATGCAGAAGAAGGTACATCGTCTTGCAATTTCTCCGGGATCAGGAAAGAGCTCGATTGCAGTTGCTCTCGAGAAGGGGGCAGATGTTCTTGTGACAGGAGATATCGGTCATCATGATGGAATTGATGCAGTGGAGCAGGGGCTTGCAGTAATTGATGCAGGACATTATGGCACAGAATATATTTTTATTGAAGATATGAAGCAGTTCTTCGAGAAGAAGCTTCCGGTGCTGGATGTACTTACAGATCCAATCGAGCATCCGTTCCAGATCATATAATCAGAAGTGAACGCATAATAATGTTCAGCAGGGCAGCTGTGGGAAGAAAGCAGTTCACAAAGACAGTGGAGGTGGCTGAGGAGTTGGAAAGTCAGAAATGTAAGGTTACGATAAGCGGAAAAGAGTATCTTTATGAGAAGGGGACGTCTTATCAGGAGATCGCGAAGGATTTTCAGAAAGAGTATAAACATCAGATCGCACTTGTGATGCTGGATGGACATCGTCTGCAAGAACTTAGAAAACAGGTTTCCGGAGACTGTACGCTGCGATTTATTACAACACAAGATACGGCGGGGTATGACACATATCGGAGAAGTGTCTGCTTTCTTTTTATTAAGGCAGTACACGATGTGATTGGCCATGAGCGTCCGCAGCAGGTGCGGGTAAGGATTCATTTTTCATTAGGTGCAGGATTTTACTGTACGGTGGAAGGAATCGATCATGTTGGAATGGAATTCCAATGGAAAGTTGAAGAACGCATGTATGAACTTGTACAGCAGAGACTTCCGATCACAAAGGAGTTGATCCATACAGAAGAGGCAGTGGAATTATTCCATCGATATGGAATGTTTGATAAAGAACGCCTGTTCCGGTATCGGAGAAGTTCCCACGTGAATTTGTATGCCATGAATGAATTCCGTGACTATTATTATGGTTATATGATGCCGGATACAGGAGATTTGAAGTATTTTGCATTGTATCTGTATCAGGGCGGAATCGTACTTCAGATGCCGCTGAAAGACGAACCGGAGAAAGTCCCTTTATTTGTGCCAAAGGATAAGCTGTTTCGTGTACTCAGTGAGTCTGTGAGATGGGGAGACCAGCAGGGGATTGATACCGTTGGTGCGCTCAATGACATGATCACGCAGGATGATATGCGAGAGATTGTTCTTGTGCAGGAGGCATTCCAGGAGCGCAAGATCGGAGAAATCGCAAAGCAGATCGCAGATCGTCCGGGGGTAAAGTTTGTTCTGATCGCAGGACCTTCTTCTTCCGGCAAGACAACATTTTCACATCGCTTATCCATTCAGCTCAGAGTGAACGGGCTTCATCCACATCCGATTTCTGTAGATAATTATTTCGTAGATCGGGAGAAAACACCGAAAGACGAGGATGGAAATTATAACTTCGAATGCATTGAAGCAATCGATGTGGAAAAGTTCAATGAGGACATGAGCAATCTGCTGGCAGGCGAGGAAGTCTATCTTCCGGTTTTTGACTTTAAGACCGGTAAACGGAATTTTGAAACAAGGCCAAAGAAACTCGGTGAAAATGATATCCTTGTAATCGAAGGAATCCATTGCCTGAATCCGAAGCTGACAGAACAGTTATGTGATGACCGGAAATTCAGGATCTATATCAGTGCATTAACACAGCTGAATATTGATGAGCATAACCGGATTCCGTCTACAGACGGACGTTTGATCCGAAGACTTGTCAGGGATGCAAGAACAAGAGGGGCATCGGCGACGAAGACCATCTCAATGTGGCCGTCAGTGAGAAGAGGAGAAGAGAAGAATATTTTCCCATATCAGGAATATGCAGATGTGATGTTTAACTCTTCCCTGATCTATGAACTGGCAGTGTTGAAACAGTATGTAGAGCCGTTGCTTCTTGGCGTAAGCAAAGACTCTCCGGAATATGTTGAAGCAAAGCGGTTGTTGAAATTCCTGGATTATTTCGTAGGAATCGGAAATGACAATGTGCCAACGAATTCACTTTTGAGAGAATTTATTGGCGGTGGATGTTTCCATGTCTAATGCAATAGAAAGATAGAAGAAAGAGGATACATAGAAAACTTGTATGTGACAAGAATTTCTATGTATCCTCTTTGCATTAAGATACCTCTTTGTTGATCATATCCTGCAATAAGCAGAAATATACAATATCTAATCCTAAAATCGAGAGAACCAGGTAGAGAATAGAAGAATTCCCCTGTATTCCTCTGATGCGGTCACAGCGTTCTCCCATCTTATAAGCCCAGTAAATACCATAGATTCCACAGGTGATCAAAGAAAATAGGAATACCATGCCTCCGCTTGTTGCCTGTGGCTCTCCGGCCAGCTGATTCACCTCATCATTCAGCTTGATCATCCAGTAGATACTGTAGATGCCGCAGGTGAGAAAAGAAAAAACAATTGCAAGTACAAGATTACGTGGCATAATGCCTGCAGTTGTCCCGTTCCGGTAATAATTGTTCTGATTATAGTTGTTCTGGTAATATGCATTCTGCTGGAACTGGCTTTCCTGCTGCTTTTGATTCTCCTGTGTATGAGCATTATCATTAGGAGTGGGAAGCGGAGCACCACATTCCTGACAGAAAGAAGCACTGTCTTCGCAGAGTGAATTACATTTTGGACAGATTTTCATAGAAGATTCTCCTTTGCATGAATTAGTTCGAAAAATGTCAGAAGTTGACAAGATCCTTCTGAAAAGTATCGTAGCATAAAAAGATACAAGTTACAAGAAATGTAGCCAAGTTTTAGGATATCTTAAGATATTCGATAGAAATAAACCCGGAAGATGTATAATATTCTTCCTTTTTTTTCTTTCAAAAAGTTTGTGGTAAAATAGTAATGTTTCTGAAAACAAAACATGAGGAGATGAAAGTATGCCAGTATTTGACTTTAACAGTGCACCGGAAGATAAGAAAGAAGTTCAGTGTACTTATACAACATTTTGTTCCAACGAAGACCATGCGACACCGGAGTGTCCGATTCTTGTTCTGGATAACCAGAACCGGAAGTGGAACCATCATTCCTGCGGTGTATTTACCAATCAGAATAAGCAGACCGCATTTGAGTTTGATGAAAAGGACGGAACATGCAGTGCAGATATCCTGAAAGTGGATGCACGTTTTGTCAGCCTTTTAAAATGGCTTGGAGAAAATCACATTAATGTACGTCTTTCCGGAGAAAATAAGCCGGATGGTTATGCCGTTTACAGAATCCGTGAGATCGCATTTGGAGGCGGAACAAAATTATCTGCTGAGGACGGCTTCCTTCAGTTTATGATCGAGCGGCTGTTTGCAAGTGATGCACCAAAAGAAGAGATCAATGATGACGAGCAGGAAGAGTCCGGAGATGACATGAAGCTTACAAGTATTCAGAGTATTACAGACTTTATGACGTGCGCAGGACGTACACTTCCGGATAACATTCGTCTGTGGGCAAGAAGAAATCTTGCAGTTGCACGTTCTCACGAGGTTTCTCAGGAAGAGCGCCGTCACGCACAGAGAGCACTTTCTATCATGATGAATATTCAGTGGAAGAGTAATTACTTTGAAGCAATCGATCCGGATGAAGCGAGAAGAATTCTGGATGAAGAGCTGTATGGAATGGAGAAAGTAAAGCAGAGAATCATAGAGACGATCATTCAGATCAACCGTACACACACACTTCCGGCGTACGGACTTCTGCTTGTCGGACCGGCCGGAACAGGTAAATCCCAGATTGCTTATGCCGTTGCAAGAATCCTTAAACTTCCTTGGACAACACTGGACATGAGTTCCATTAACGATCCGGAACAGCTGACAGGAAGTTCAAGAATCTATTCAAACGCAAAGCCAGGTATTATCATGGAAGCATTCTCCATGGCAGGGGAATCCAATCTGGTATTCATTATTAATGAGCTGGATAAGGCGGCATCCGGAAAGGGAAACGGAAACCCGGCAGATGTTTTACTTACACTGCTGGACAACCTTGGATTTACAGACAATTACATGGAGTGTATGATCCCTACCGTTGGTGTATATCCAATCGCTACAGCGAATGACAAGGATCAGATCAGTGCACCGCTCATGTCCCGTTTCGCTGTCATTGATATCCCGGATTATACACCAGAAGAGAAGAAAGTAATCTTCTCCAAATTCGCACTTCCGAAGGTGCTGAAACGCATGAGCCTGAAGGCAGAAGAGTGCATTATGACAGATGAGGCACTCAATGAAGTGATTGAACTGTACTCCAATACATCAGGAATCCGAGATCTGGAACAGGCAGCAGAACACATCGCAGCAAATGCGCTGTATCAGATTGAGGTGAACCATGTGGAGAAAGTTGAATTTGATGCAGAGATGGTAAGAGAACTGCTTGGATAAAGTTGGGATTTGCCCTGAAAAAAAATGAGCTCTGGAAAGTTTTGGCTTTCCAAAGCTCAATTTTTTCAATTCCTACTGTCTATAATACTGCAGGAACTCCCCAATCTTACCAACCGCCTCTTTCAGTACTTCAATACGCGGCAGATAAACCACACGGAAATGATCCGGCTGATGCCAGTTAAATCCACTTCCCTGAACGATCAGGATCTTCTTGTCACGAAGCAGATCAAGAGCAAATTTCTCATCATTCACAATATTGAACTTCTTCGTATCAATCTTCGGGAACATATAAAATGCAGCCTGCGGTTTTACTGCGCTGATTCCTGGAATATCCGTCAGAGCCTTGTAAACATATTCACGCTGCTCGTAAATACGTCCACCCGGAACAATATAATCATTTACACTCTGGTGTCCGCCGAGAGCTGTCTGCACAATGGACTGTGCCGGAACGTTAGAGCAAAGACGCATGTTGGAAAGCATCTTGATTCCTTCAATATAGTCTCTTGCAATATTTTTATTTCCACTTAAGATCATCCATCCGATACGGAATCCGGCGATCATATGGGACTTGGACAGTCCGCTGAATGTCACGCAGAACAGATCCGGTGCGAGAGAAGCGATAGAAACATGCTCTTTTCCATCCATAACAAGACGGTCATAAATCTCATCAGAGAAAATGATCAGCTGGTGCTCTCTTGCGAGATCTACAATCTGCTGCAGTACTTCCTTCGGATAAAGAGCACCGGTCGGATTGTTTGGATTGATGATAACGATCGCTTTTGTACGGTCATTGATCTTCTTACGCATATCTTCGATATCCGGATACCAGTCAGACTGCTCATCACAGATATAATGCACAGGCTTTCCACCGGCAAGTGTAGCACAAGCTGTCCAGAGCGGATAATCCGGAGACGGGATAAGAATTTCATCTCCTGTATCCAAAAGAGCAGACATGGTAAGATTGATCAGTTCACTGACACCATTTCCTGTGTAAATATCGCTCATCGTTACATTCGGCAGGTGCTTTAACTGGGCATACTGCATGATCGCTTTTCGCGCAGAGAACAGACCGGCAGAAGCAGAGTAGCCTTCGCAGTCAGAAAGCTGACGGCTCATGTCATAGATCACCTCATCCGGTGTACGGAAGCCAAACGGAGCCGGATTTCCGATATTAAGCTTCAGTACATGAGTTCCCATCTCTTCCATTCTGGCAGCCTCATCAACAACCGGACCTCTCACATCATATAATACATTATCTAACTTGGATGATTTCTTGAATTCTCTCACTTTCATACCTCCTGAATTATCTGCGGATGTCTGTATCATATCAACATCTGACAGTGTGGAATCATTATCATTATTATTGTTTAACCAGTCAGGATCAACCTGCAGGGCATCTGCCAGAAAATGTAAGATGTCGGTACGCGGGATTGTCTTCCCACTGACATACTGGCTGACATGACTTTTCCCAAGCTTGATCCCTTTCTGCTGGGCAAGACGAACAAGATCAACCTGCTTCAGGCCTTGCTCGTTCATAGCGGCTTTTAATCTGTCTGCAAAGGTTTCCATAAAGCTCCTTTCTGAGGTTATCCTTCCGGGGATCAGACCCCATTAATAAAGTATTAACAAAATACAAAGTTCAATTTAAAATCTGCTTCAATACGAAAATCTCTAAAAGTTCAATTTAAAAGTTCAAAACTTTAGTCAGAGTATACCACGATAAATGAAAAAAGTTCAATAAAAAAATTACTGTTATAGAAAATCCGCAAAATCACGGTATCATTAAGAAAATATGATATACTAAAAGTGTTTATTACAACAAAATACAAAGTACACAGAACGAAGGGAAACAGGGAAATGATTCTTGAAAAATGAAAAAAATAAAACAGGCATTGGAATATATAAAGGAAGAAGATCCGGCAACGACTCAGGACACGCTCAATATGTGTCAGATCCCGGCACCTTCTTATAAGGAAGAGAAAAAAGCGGAGTATATCCGGGAGCGGTTCCGGGAGATCGGGCTTAGGGATGTCAGGATTGACGCTGTTGGAAATGTGCTTGGGATCTGGCCGGGAACAGGTGAAGGACCAAGTGTAATGCTTGCAGCACACACAGACACAGTATTTCCGGAAGGGACAGATCTGTCGATAAGGAAAGAAGGGAATCGTTATTATTGTCCCGGCATTAACGATGACACACATGCAGTGGCGGAGATGATCGCAGTAGCGAAAGCAATGATCCATGCAGATCTTCACACAAAAGGGGACTTGATCTTCTGTGCAAATGTGTGTGAAGAAGGACTTGGAGATCTAAGGGGCGTGAAGTATCTGTTCGGATACGACAACAAAGCTTCAGAAGAATGTCCAGAGGTAGATGCATTTGTCTCGATTGATAATCAGTATACGGGCGGGGTGATCTATACGGCAACAGGAAGTCACCGTTATGAGGTGACATTTACCGGAAGAGGTGGTCACAGTTTCCAGAACTTTGGCATTCCCAATCCAATCCATGCAATGGGACGAGCCATCGCACAGATCGCAGAATTCCAGGTCCCGAATGAGCCGAAGACAACATTTAACGTAGGCGTGATCCAGGGAGGAACTTCTGTAAATACAATTTCAGGTTCTGCATCCATGCTGGTAGACCTCCGTTCGGACAGCGAAGAAGAGCTGAACCGATTGGACAAAGAACTTCATAAAGTGATCAAACAGGCAGTGGAAGAAGAAAATGCAAGATGGGATGCTTCAAAGCCGCAGATCAAAGTGCAGATCGAAGGACGCGGTGTGAGACCGGCGGGTGCACAGCCAAAGGACTGTGCGATCGTGAAAGCAGCATTCCGGGCGGCAGAACTGCTGGGGATTGAACCGGAGTATCGGTATGAGAGCAGTACAGATGCGAATATCCCGATCAGTATGGGAATCCCGGCAATCACTGTTGGAAGAGGTGGAGAAGAAGACGGAATCCATACCCTTCAGGAATGGTATGAGCCAAAAGAAGCATGGCTTGGACCACAGAGAGATTTGCTTCTGATGATTCTGCTTGCCGGGGCAGAAGGAGTCTGTGAGCCGGCTATAGAAAAAAGATAAAAAATCTTAAGAAAATATCAATGTCTTTTTAGGCACATTTCCTGTATACTGATGGTATGAGAGAATATTTTGTGCAGATTGTACCGGATGTCCCGGAGATTTTATCTTTTGCACAAAAAGAAGAAAAATAAAACAAAGCAGGAGGGCAAAAGATGCGGGGAATCAGAAAGCAGTCATCCGACACACAGAGCTCCAGTCAGCCGAAAGAAAAAAGAAGATTGGATACAAAACAGAAAAAAGGAGTGTTGATCGGCGGAGGTATCTTCCTTGTGGCAGTGATCGCCCTGATTCTTGTGAAGAATCTGACAGGTGGAGGTGGAGCAGATGGAGAGAATGTTCTCTATGCGGATTCCGTCGGAATGATCACAGGGACAGGACTTGGGACACAGAACCGGTTTACAGGAGTGGTTGAAGCACAGGATACGTTGAAACTGACACTGGCAGACAATCAGAAGGTAAAACAGATCTTTGTTGAAAAAGGGCAGGAAGTAGAGCCTGGAACAAAGCTGTTTGAATACGATACAGAAGAGCTTGCCATGACATTAGATCAGGGAAAACTGGAGCTTGAGAAGATCACGAACAACATCAGCAGTCTGAATTCACAGATCGCGACACTTACAACGGAGAAGAAGAGTGCACCGGCCAGCGAACAGCTGTCCTATACGACACAGATCCAGGAACTTCAGATGGAAATCAAGCAGGAAGAGTACAATTATAAAGTAAAGAGCTGGAAGTAAACCGTACACAGAAGAGCCTGGAACAGTCTACAGTAACTTCTACAGTTGCCGGAATTGTACAGGAGATCAACGAACAGCAGGGAACAGACCCTTCTACAGGAGAGTCCAAACCGTTTATGAGTATCCTTTCTACAGGAAAATACAGAATCAAAGGAAAGATCAGCGAGCAGAACATCGGAGATCTGACACCGGGCACACAGGTGACGATCCGCTCCAGAGTGAATGAAGATGAGATCTGGACAGGTACAGTAGATAACGTAGACACAGAGAAGCCGGAGAACAGTTCCCAGGATTCTATGAGTTATGGTTCTGAGAACAGCGATAATCAGGCAACAAAGTATCCATTCTATGTCACATTGGATACAGTGGATGGATTGATGCTCGGACAGCATGTCTATATCGAGACAAGTACTTCACTGGAAGCAGACAAGATGTGGCTGATGCGTGACTACATTGTAGACGCAGATTCAGATCATCCATATGTATGGGTAGCAGGAGATAATGACAAGCTGGAGAAGCGTTCGGTTACACTCGGAGAGACGAACGAAGATATGGGAACCTGTGAGATCGTAGACGGACTGAAAGCTTCTGATTACATTGTATGGCCAAGCGAGGAGTGCAAAAAAAGGTGCAGCTGTTGTGAAGAACGATTCAGGTACATCAGGCAGTACTTCAGATATGTCAGGAGCCGAGGGCGGTTACGAAGAACCTGTAGAAGAGAATGCAATGCAGGAAGGAGTTCCGGGAACGGAGGAGAGTGTGGATGAATAAAAAGAAAATAATCAAGATCGGCATTCCTGTGGCAGCAGGCTGTATCGTTCTTGCACTTGGAATCGGTTTCGCAGTGAAGAACAGCGGAAAGGCTGTTAAAGTAGCTCCTGTCAGCAGTTTGAATTCCGGCGGCTGGTACGATGATAGTGGGATTGCAAGTTACGGAACCGTCACAACGAACCAGAAGCAGGACATTTACGTGGATGATACTATGCCGATCACACAGGTTTACGTGAAAGCCGGGGATATGGTGAAAGTTGGAGACCGTCTTGTGGCATATGACACGACACTTTCTTCCCTGGAACTTGAGATGAAAGAAATGCAGATTCAGGGGATTGACCTGAACATTCAGAACCTGCAGAAAGAGATCACCCAGCTCAAGGGGACGAAGACCGCGAAGGCAGATACAGGGGCATCCGTCGTGCAGACAAGTGCAGATGGAGAACAGCAGCCAACTGTACAGAAGATGAGTGCTGTAAAGACAACCATTCTTAATACATCAAAAGAGGATGAGAATAAAAAACCGGATGGTGATACCTCGAAGGATGATACGACAAAAGATGATACGACAAAAGATGACAACACAAAAGACGATGCTTCGAAAGATAATAATGCGAAGGATGACACATCCAAAGATGATAATAAAAAAGACGATGTACCGTCTTCCGCAATTGAGCGTCCATTCCCTGAAGCATTAAAGGGAAAAGAGGTTTACAGTGAGATTACATTAGATTCTGTTCCTTATAATAAAGAAGACGCAGACGGAACAATGGCAAAAACCGTATCGTTATCTTTGCCACCGGGGGCAGCCGTAAATGCACCGTTTATGCTCAAAGTATTAAAGACGGGTCAAGCTGTGTGCCTTTGATGTAGTAGATAACGCAGAAGCGCCGACAAAATTCTTATCCTGTTGGATCCTCGATGGAAAAACAGGACAGGTAGTCATACCGGATTCACAACCAACTCCAGACCCGGAGCCGACTCCGGAACCAGAGCCAACTCCAAATCCAGAGCCAACTCCGGAACCAGAGCCAACTCCGGAACCGGATATTTCAGAAGATCCGGTTATCCCAGACACCCCGGACCTCCCGTCAAAGGAAGAAGTGACGAAGCAAATCAAGGAGAAAGAGCAGAAGATCAAAGATCTGGATCTTTCCAGGAGATCCGCTGAACTGGAACTGAAAAAGCTGAAGAAAAAGGTCGGGGACGGCGTGATTAAAAGTACGGTAGAAGGTGTAGTCAAAGAAGCGACTGACGAAGCGTCTGCAAAGAATGAGAACAAACCGGTTGTCAGCGTTGTCGGAGAAGAAGGTTTCTATGTGACCGGAAGAGTCGGAGAGACAATGCTTGATCAGATCAAAGAAGGAATGACTGCGACTGTAATGTCCTGGCAGTCGGGAGAATCCTACGAAGCGACAGTTACAGGTGTTGGCAACTCACCGGTAAGCGATTATTCCACAGGAGAGAACCAGAATCAGTCCTTCTATCCGTTCACGCTCGTGATCCACGGAGACGCAAATCTCTCGAATGGTGAGTCTGTGAATCTGTCGATGGATGGAATTGCAGCAGGCAGTGATGGATCAATCTATCTTGAAAAAAATGTTTGTCCGCGAGGAAGGAAACCGCTATTATGTCTACAAGCGGGGCGATAACGGCAGATTAACAAAACAGTATGTAGAGGTTGGCAAAAATATGTACAATTCACTGGAGATCACCTCCGGCCTCACAATGGACGACATGATCGCATTCCCTTACGGCAGAGATGTTAAAGAAGGCGCAAAGACACAGGAAGCAGATACCCTGTACGACTATTATTAAGAAGACTGAACAGTATCAAAATGAAAGAGAGTGAGGTGCCATTATGTTAGAAGACATCAGACTGGCGTTTCAGGGAATCTGGAATCATAAATTAAGATCTGCGCTCACAATGCTCGGAATCATCATAGGAATCGGTTCCATTATAGCAATTGTGTCCACGATCAAAGGAACGAATGAACAGATTAAGAAGAATCTGGTTGGTGCAGGAAATGACGCGGTAAATGTACAGCTCTATCAGGGTGACTGGCCGATCGATCTGCAGTATCAGTCACTCCCGGACGGAGTGCCGGAGATCTCAGACGAGACATTGCAGGAAGTCGTTGAACTCCCGGAAGTGGAGACAGCGTCTTTATATCATACAAGAAATGAATACGACGCAGTTTACCGCGGCGCAAAGTCATTAAGTAACAGCGTGATCCTTGGAATTGACAGAAATTATCTGGATGTTTACGGATATCAGGTGACCAAAGGAAGAGGATTAACAGACAAAGATTATTCCGAAGGACGAAAAGTAGCCTTGATAGACAAGACAACAGCGGCAAGTTTATTCGACAATGCAGATGTGATCGGAAGAACGATCGAAATTAAAGGAGAACCTTTTGTTGTCGTTGGAATGGTTGCGAAGAAAGCAGAGTCCCAGCCGGTAATCAACTCAATGGAAGATTACTACCGCTACATGTCAGATGACCAGAGTGGAAAGATCATTATTCCGGATAATGTATGGCCGGTCATCTACCAGTATGACGAACCACAGAACCTTGTCGTGCGTGCAAAAAGGTACAGATGATATGACAACGGCAGGAGAGAAAGCCGCAGATATTTTAAATGCTATGCTGACAGTTTCAGATGATACCGTGAAATACAAAGGAGAAGATCTGTTAGAACAGGCAACACAGATCCAGGAGATCAGTAACTCGACAAATCAGCAGCTGATCTGGATCGCCAGCATTTCCCTGTTAGTTGGTGGAATCGGAGTTATGAATATCATGCTCGTGTCGGTTACAGAACGTACCGGCGAGATTGGATTAAAGAAGGCACTCGGAGCGAGAAAGCGCAGAATTCTGACACAGTTCCTGACAGAGGCGGCGGTGCTGACACTGCTTGGAGGAATTATAGGTGTTCTTGGAGGAATCGCACTTGCGTACATTATATCCAAAGTCTCAGCAGTTCCGGTAGCGATCAGCGGAGTTTCGATTGTGATCGCAGTGCTGTTCTCCACACTGATCGGTATTATCTTCGGACTGATCCCGTCCGTGAAAGCGGCGAACATGAATCCAATCGAGGCACTTAGACATGAATAAAAAATCAGTGGAAAAGAAAATACTTGTTTCAATTTCCTTCCATATCTGTTATAGTATGTGTTAATTAAAAGAGTCAGGAGAATCTGAGTGATCGGATTCTCCGTCTTTCTATGCAAAGAGAAATAGCAATTATTAAAGGAAAAGAGAAAAGGGGCATGTAGATTTGAGCAGCAGTACACTCGAAGGAAAGAAAAAGACAGAGAACGGAACAAAGAGGCTGATCTTCACAGCAGTATCTATCTTGCTGGAGATTGTATTCCTTCTCTTTCTGTTTACAAAGGTAAGTGAATACGCAACCATTATTGACTGGGCAACAAGAATCGTGGCAATCTTTCTTGTGCTTGGACTTTACAGCATGGATAAGACTTCATCGATGAAAATGCCATGGATCATACTGATGCTTGCATTCCCGATTCTTGGTGTGAGTCTTTATCTTCTCGTAGGTCTGAACGGAAGCACGAAGAAGATGCGGGCAAGATATGAAGAGATTGATAAAAAACTGCTCCCATATCTTCCGGATAACAGACAGATTCTCGAATGGATGAAAGAAGAGAGTCCGCAGGCGGGGGCAATCGCTTCTTATCTGACGAATTACTCTTGTTACCCGGTTTATCAGAACACAGATGTTACATATTATGATGAGGCGATCAAAGGGCTGGATGCACAGCTGGAGGATCTTTCAAAGGCAGAAAAGTTCATCTTTATGGAGTATCATGCCATCGAAGACGAAGAGGCATGGCAACGGATCCAGACGGTACTTGAAGACCGTGTGAAAGCAGGCGTAGAAGTTCGTATCTTCTATGATGATATGGGATCGATCTGGTTTGTGAACATGGATTTTGCAACAAAACTGAAATCTTTAGGAATCAAATGTCGTGTATTTAACCCAATTCTGCCGGGACTGAATATGTTCCTGAACAATCGCGATCACCGGAAGATTACTGTGATTGATGGAAAGGTTGCTTACACAGGTGGATACAATCTGGCGAATGAGTATTTCAACATCACACATCCGTATGGAATCTGGAAAGATACCGGGATCCGTATGGAAGGAGATGCAGTCAAGTCTATGACAGTAGCATTTCTGGAAATGTGGAATGCAGCCGGAAATGTAAAGTCAAAAGAACTTGTACCGGAGAAATATGTGATCAACCATGCATACCAGGCACAACAGCGTGGTTATGTCCAGCCATATGCAGACAGTCCGCTTGATGGTGAGCAGGTAGGTGAGGAAGTATATATCAGTATGGCGAACAAAGCGGAGAAATACTGCTGGTTTATCACTCCATACCTGATTATCACAGACGAGATGACGCATGCACTCACACTGGCAGCAAAGCGTGGTGTTGATGTACGTATCATAACACCGGGTATCCCGGACAAGAAGATGGTCTACAGTGTGACCCGTTCCTTCTATCATAATCTGGTTAAGCATGGAGTCCGTATCTATGAGTGGACACCGGGATTCTGTCATGCGAAGATGAGTGTGGCAGATGATAAAATGGCGACCTGTGGAACGATCAATCTCGATTACCGCAGCCTGTACCATCACTTTGAGAATGGATGCTTCCTGGCAGATTGCGACGCAGTGCTGGAGATCCGGGATGATCTGATCCGCACGATGGGAGAAAGCAGAGAAGTGACTGAGCAGTATAAAGAAGGAAGAAGTGCGGGTTTAAGACTCGGACAGCTGATCTTACGTCTGTTTGCGGAGCTGCTCTGATAATATCGTTTGTGGGTTGAATTTGCATTGGATTGATTGTATAATGAACTTGATTGTTGAGAAATTAACAATAGGTTTTTTATGAAATGGATGGTCTGCCGGTCAGAAGATACTGAACCCGACAGCCGGATATGAACTTTATTTTATGAAGGAGGAATCAACGATGATTACCTGGAACAATTTGGATAAGCTTACTTCTTATCAGGAACTTGAGAAGACAGAAAGTGTAGACCTCGCAGCAGTGATGGCCGGAGAGAACGGAGCAGAGCGTGTGAAGAACTACAGCGTTCCGATGGCAGAAGGATTAGCATACAATTATGCAGCGAAGAAAGTGGATGACACAGTTCTCGCAGCTCTTGAGAAACTGGCAGAAGAAGCACAGCTGACAGAGAAGTTCGAAGCACTTTACAACGGAGAAGTTGTGAACACAGGAGAGAAGCGTCTCGTACTTCACCACATGACACGCGGACAGCTCGGAGATGCTGTTGAGGCTGACGGTGTTGACAAGCGTACTTTCTATGTAGAGCAGCAGAAGAAGATTGCTGAGTTCGCGAACAAAGTACATGCTGGTGAGATCACAAACGGTGCCGGAGAGAAGTTTACAACAGTTGTTCAGATCGGTATCGGCGGAAGTGACCTCGGTCCTCGCGCAATGTACCTTGCACTTGAGAACTGGGCAAAGAAGAATGATACATTCAAGATGGAAGCAAAGTTCATCAGCAACGTTGACCCGGATGATGCGGCAGCAGTTCTGAATTCTGTAGATGTTGCTCACTCCATCTTCGTACTTGTATCCAAGTCAGGAACAACACTTGAGACTCTGACAAATGAGTCCTTTGTAAAGGATGCTCTTAAGAATGCAGGACTTGACGCATCCAAGCATATGATCGCAGTAACAAGTGAGACTTCACCACTTGCAAAGAGTGATGATTACCTTGCAGCCTTCTTCATGGATGACTATATCGGAGGACGTTTCTCATCTACATCAGCAGTTGGCGGAGCAGTACTTTCCCTCGCATTCGGACCGGAAGTATTTGCACAGTTCCTTGATGGAGCAGCAGCTGAGGATAAACTGTCCCTCAATAAGAACATCAAAGAGAACCCGGAGATGCTCGATGCATTGATCGGTGTATATGAGAGAAATGTACTCGGATACCCAAGCACAGCAGTACTTCCTTACTCTCAGGCACTGAGCCGTTTCCCTGCACATCTGCAGCAGCTGGATATGGAGTCTAACGGAAAATCCGTAAACCGCTTTGGTGAGCCGGTTGATTACGTGACAGGACCGGTTATCTTCGGAGAGCCTGGAACAAACGGACAGCACTCCTTCTATCAGCTTCTTCACCAGGGAACAGATATTGTGCCGCTTCAGTTCGTAGGATTCAAGAACAGCCAGATCGGTACAGATGTTGTGATCCAGGACAGCACAAGCCAGCAGAAACTCTGCGCGAACGTAGCTGCTCAGATTGTAGCATTTGCATGTGGTAAAGAAGACGAGAACCGTAACAAGAACTTCGAAGGAGGACGTCCTTCAAGCATCATTATCGGAGAGCAGTTAACACCGGCATCTCTCGGAGCACTGCTTGCTCACTTTGAGAACAAGATCATGTTCCAGGGATTCCTGTGGAATGTAAACAGCTTCGATCAGGAAGGTGTCCAGCTCGGTAAAGTCCTTGCAAAACGCGTACTTGCACATGAGACAGACGGAGCCCTGAGAGTATTCAGTGATCTTTTGAACATCTAATCGAATTATATAAGTAAAAAGTATAAGGAATCGTGATGTTGGCCGAGAGTTCTGCTGACAGCACGATCTTTTATATATTAGGAAAGTGCTTTCCTTAATATATAAAAAAGCAGCTCCGTCTTAGGATGCAACA
>ENA-OQHD01000274-OQHD01000274.1-human-gut-metagenome-genome-assembly--contig:-NODE-274-length-20867-cov-6.432353_pt1 | contig 20867 bp, 19 predicted proteins | sample MGYA00242560_ERZ504711 | MGnify/ENA primary metagenome ERZ504711 (study PRJEB26092, sample SAMD00036198) | human gut metagenome | host: Homo sapiens | study: EMG produced TPA metagenomics assembly of...
TCTACACCTCCGCTGAGAAGTCCCAGGCTCACATCAACGCTGGCGCCAAGAAGGTCCTGATCTCCGCTCCGGCCAAGGACGAGACCACCCCGACCGTCGTCTTCGGCGTGAACCACGAGATCCTGAAGGCTTCCGACGTGATCGTGTCCGCCGGCTCCTGCACCACCAACTCCATGGCCGCCATGGTCAAGCTGCTGGACGAGAACTGGGGCATCAAGGCTGGCTTCATGACCACCATCCACGCCTATACCGGCACCCAGATGATCCTCGACGGCCCGCGCTTCCCGAAGGCTCGCAACAACCGTGCCGCCGCAATCAACACCATTCCTCACTCCACCGGCGCTGCCAAGGCTATCGGCAAGGTCGTTCCGTCCGTGAACGGCAAGCTGCAGGGCCACGCCCAGCGTATCCAGGTTCCGGATGGCTCCGTCACCGAGCTGACCACCGTCCTGAACAAGGAAGTCACCGCTGACGAGATCAACGCCGCATTCAAGGCTGCCTTCTCCTCCACCGACTTCTACGGCTACAACGAGGATGGCATCGTGTCTTCCGACATCATCGGAGACACCCACGGTGGCGTGTTCGATCCGACCCAGACCGACGTCAACACCGTTGACGGCGTGACCATGGCTCGTACCGTTTCTTGGTACGACAACGAGTACGGCTTCACCTGCAACATGGTGCGCACCCTGCTGTACTTCGCTGAGATCTCCGAGTGAACCATGGCGGAGCAATCCGCACAGTTCACTAAGTAGAACTTGGTACAAGGGCTTTCGTCTCACGGCGAAAGCCCTTTTGCTAACCGACACAAATACGTTTTAGAGTGAATCGATATGGGCAAGAAAAAGCATGAGAAGGGCGCCGGCTCCACGCCGGCAACAGTGCAACTCGAACAAGCGGGAATCCCATTCAAAACATACGAATACGCACATTCGAACGACCATATGGATGACGGTTATGGGGTTGAAGCCGCCACCAAACTGGGCTTCGATGAACATCAGGTATTCAAAACGCTTATGGCCGACACCGGCTCCGAACGTGTGGTGGGCGTGGTTCCAGTAAGCGGGCACATGGATCTGAAGGCGCTGGCCGCAGCAGTCGGAGCCAAGAAAGCCGCTATGGCCGATCCAAAAGTCGCCATGCGCGAATCCGGGTATGTGGTGGGAGGCATCTCACCACTCGGTCAACGTACGCATCACAAAACCGTGCTCGACGAAAGCGCGCTGCAATATGGCGAAATACTACTGTCGGGAGGTAAACGCGGCTTTTCGATCGGCATCAATCCCAATGATCTGCTCAAGGTGCTTGACGGCATAGCCGCACCTATCGGCACCTGGTAATCACCGGTAATAGAAGCCGGTCAGCAGGCTGGTTTCTTACGAAGCTCACTGGGGAGCACGAAATGCATGTTCTCCTTAATGGTTTCGATGGTGGTCACATCATCGAAACCACGCTGTTCCAGCGCTTCGATAACGCCTGACACCAATTCGTCAGGCACGGATGCTCCCGACGAAATCCCCACGGATTCAACGCCTTCAAACCACGCAGGATCAAGCTCGGACGCATCATCCACGCGGTAGGCCTTTCCGTGAGGACCATTCGGCACGCCATCGAAACGCGTGTTCAGCCCCTCCTGCGCAACCTCCATCAGACGAACGGAATTCGACGAATTCGCCGAACCAACGATCACCACGCAATCAGACTGCTCGGCAACCAACTTGACCGCGGCCTGCCGATTCGATGTGGCATAGCAGATATCGGAATTCGGAGGCATCTCAAGCCAGGGGAAACGCTCTTTCAACGCAGCGATCGTGCCCGCCGTCTCATCCACACTCAATGTGGTCTGCGAAAGCAGCACCAATTTCGCATCCGAAGAAAACTCGAGCGAATCGACATCCGATTCATGTTCGATGAGGTGCACATGTTCCGGGGATTCACCGACCACGCCAACGGCTTCATCATGGCCGTTGTGTCCGATGTAGATGATCTCGTACCCTTCTTTGACGAAACGCAACACTTCACGGTGCACTTTGCTCACCAAAGGGCATGTAGCATCAACGATATGCATGCCCCGAGCTGAAGCTTCAGCCTTCACCTCAGGAGACACGCCGTGCGCAGAAAAGACAATCGGAATTCCCGCGGAAGCCGCGGCATCGGGAACCTCATCCAATTCCTGTACGAACACCGCACCCTGAGCCGACAATTCCTCAACGACATGCTTGTTGTGCACAATCTGACGGCGTACATACACCGGCGGCAGACCATCATTGCGAGACGTATTGGCAGCTTTGAGAATCGTCTGCACAGTCAGAATCGCCCTGTCAACGCCCGCGCAAAAGGCCACGTGGATCCGCCAGTACGATACGCTTGGTCATGATGGCCGCCTTTCGTCACTTCGTGAAAACCTCATCAATACTAAAGCATGGGCGGCACGCCGGAGAAACGGCATCGCCATACGGCATAAAACAGGTAGACTGTGGTGTTAGCGGTAACGCTACCGTTACCGGAACATATCCAACGGCACTATGGAGTGACTATGACCTGCATCAATCTGCCTGCCCGCACCGGACAGCAATTCTCCATCTCCCATGGCGACTATGAAGCCGTCATCACCGAACTCGGCGCAACGATGCGCAAGCTGACCTATAAGGGCGAAGATCTGACGGTCGCCCTTGGTCCGGACGATCTGGTGACCTGCTGCCACGGCCAGATCCTCATTCCGTTCCCGAATCGCATCGAGGGTGGCGAGTACACGTTCGAAGGCAAGACCTATTCGCTGCCGATCGATGAGCATGACCGCAACACCGCCATCCACGGCTACGGATACCGCTCGTTCTGGAAGCTGATTTCGCTTGCCGAAGACGCAGTGACCCTCGCTTGGCGTTCCCCCAACATGGTCGGCTACCCGTTTGATCTATATGTCACCGCCACGTACAGCCTCGCCGACGACGGCATGCATCTGACCGTCAGCGCCTACAATAACGGCGACACGAACGCGCCGTGGGCTTTGGCCATTCACCCGTGGCTTGCCAACAGCCTCAACGGCTATGGCGACGAAATCGACGAGCACAACGCCAAGTGCAGCCTTACGCTACCGGCTCGCACGCATGTCACCGTAGATGAAAACCTCATTCCGACCGGCACCGAGCCGGTTGACGGCACCAAATACGACCTGCGCGAAGACACCCTACTTACCGAGCAGCCGTTCGACGATGCATGGACCGATCTGGAGCATGCCGAAGACGGTTCCGTCACGGCAGTGTTCACCCGCGCCGATGGCAAGAAGGTCCGTGTTGGCGGCGATGAAACCATCACTTCGTTCCAGGTGTGCACCGGTACCAAGTTCCCCGCATTCCAGCATCCTGCCGGCGTTGCCGTGGAGCCACAGACCGCCTACGCCAACGCGTTCAACACAGGCAACGAGCTGATCGTGATCAAGCCGGGCGAAACCACCAGCACCTCGCTGTTCCTCGGTATGGCCGAGTAAACATGCGAGTGAGCGTGATCGAGTGATCCAGTCGGTTAAACCGGCTGATTCCGGTCATATAAAAACCCGACGGATAAGTCTAAGTGGCCACCTATCGAACACCGGATTTGGCAAACGTCTCGCTCGTGTGCGATAATCCCGAAGGCTTATTAATCGCAAGTAAAGGAGTCCAATCATGGGCATGCGCGGACGTAAGCGCAAGGATCGTCGTAAGAAGGCCGCCAATCACGGCAAGCGTCCAAACGCCTGATCCCTGCCAGCGTGAATAACGCTACAGAGCATCGAAAACCCCGCTGAATCGTTATGATCGGCGGGGTTTTCTCATACTCTCATCGGCTTGCTCACCGCTCTCCACAACAATGGTCGAGCGTTGCCTCAAGGCGGTCGATAAGACTCTGCGGGGCATGCTGCGGACGCAAATACGCACGCATGGCCGCGATCAATGCCCGTTCACGCTCGTCGCAGCAACGTTCGGGGTCGAAACAATCACCGGAGGTGCTAACGCGCACGCTGGTATGCGTCACCTGTGTCACAGTGCCGTCCTCGCTGGCGGCGACAGTGGTGATATGCCGTTCGATCGATTCACTCATGCTCTGCCCTTCCCTGCCGTGGCATAGCCACGTTCCTTCGCATAGTTGGCAAGTTCTCGTTTCAACTGCGTACGCGCGCGATTGAGACGGCTCATCACCGTACCGATTTTCACACCCTGTTCGTCAGCTACCTGCTGGTATGATTTGCCGTCGATAGCAGCATCGATGAACACCTGACGGCGTTCCGGCGAAAGCTTGGCGAGCGCCGCCATGATTTCTTCAGGCGCGTAAGCGTCCAAATATTCCTGTTCCGCCGATTTAAGCTCTTCCGGTGAATGCTCGGAAGCCGAATAGATGTCCCAATCGTCGTATTCGCCGGTGGAATCGTTGGCTCGCTGCGGTCTGCGCTTGGCTTTGGCGTATTGGTTGAAGTAGGCGTTGCGCTCGATGGTCGTCATCCATGCGGCGAAATTCGTTCCCTCCTGAAAGGAATCGAACGCCTTGAACCCCCGTTCGAAAGTATCCTGCACCAAATCTTGGGCGTCGTCGGGATCGTTGGTCAGCTTCATCGCCTGCCGGTACAGCGCATCAACCACAGGCATGGCAAGTTTTTCAAAACGCGCCCTTCTGCTTGCCATGGTTTCCGTTCGTACTTCAGTCACAGCTTCATTGTAATCACATCGACTTCCACATGCCATGCACATAGCTGAAGGTAGAATGGCTGTTCGGTATCCGAAGAACAGGGAGAACACGAAATATGGCTTTGACTCTGGCATCAGCAGCACGTCTGCTCAACGAGCATGGATTGCTGCGCGAAATCATCCAAGGAGACGCCTGGACGCTTGACGCGCAGACCGTCAACGGATTCGACAAGCCATTCGGTTCAATCACCTACGACACCAGGCAGGTCGTATCTGGCACGCTCCTATGCTGCAAAGGCCGTTTCAAAGCGGAATATCTCGATGGTATCGATGATCGTGGTCTTGCCGCATACGTTGCGGAAAACGACTTCTCCACGGCGACGAAAGTTCCGGGACTCATCGTGAATGACGCGCGCAAAGCCATGAGTCTGCTGTCCGCGGCATTTTATGGGTACCCACAGGACCAGCTGAAAGTCGTCGGCATTACCGGGACCAAGGGAAAAACCACTACCGCCTACCTCACCCAGGCCATGCTCAATGGCTGCTCCGGCGGCAAATGCGCATTGTTCTCCTCCGTCGATAATTGCCTTGACGGACATACCTATGTCGAGTCCGATTTGACCACCCCGGAGTCCATGGATGCGTTCCGTATGATGCGCGAAGCCGCTGATAACGGCATGGAATACCTGGTTATGGAGGTTTCGTCGCAGGCGTACAAAGTCAATCGCGTTTTCGGACTTACTTTCGACGTCGCCGCATTCCTCAATATCAGCCCGGACCATATCAGCCCGATCGAGCATCCGACATTCGAGGATTACTTCCACTGCAAACGCCAGATTGTGAAGAATTGCCGTTCCCTGGTTCTCGGCATGGCATGCGCACACGCCGATCTTATTCGTCAGGATGCTGCAATCGCCGATATTCCCGTCACCACGTTTGCCCTTGGTGAAGCATCGGCCGCGGATGTGACCGCATGGCCGGAATCCGCCGACCATAGCCGATTCGCCATTGCGGTGGAAGGTGAACGGATCGGCTCTCTCAGCCTGCAATTGGATGGTGATTTCAATTATGCGAACGCCGCCGCGGCCATTGCCATTGCGCATGCCGTTGGATTCGATTTCCACGAAACCGCCGCGAAGGAAGCGCTGCGCAATATGGAACCGGTACGTATCGCCGGTCGTATGGAGCATTTCCACGATACGAAGTCAAATACCATCGCCATCGTCGATTATGCGCACAATTATGCTTCCGTAACGGCGTTGCTCGACTATGTCGGCCAACGCTACGGCAAGGACGATCCTGAGGTCACGCTGGTCACTGGATCCGCAGGCAATAAAGCGTATGATCGCAGATCGGAAATCGTCAGGGCCGCGCAGAACCGCGTCAACCATCTGATTCTCACCTTCGAAGACACGGATGACGAGCCTGTGGAACACGTCTGCCAAGACATGCTCGACAGTGTCACCAATCCCGATCTGGATGCGAGGATCATTCTCGACCGTACGAAAGCGGTGGAGTCGACCGTAGCAATTGACCGCAAGAATCCCAACCGCCTCCATATCATCCTTATCATCGGCAAAGGCAACGAGCGCTGGTTCAAAGACCACGGCAGTCATATTCCCTTCGAAGGCGACGACCACATTGTGAAACGTATTTTTGGACTTGCCTGACCTGCAGCAACAGCCAACCATCATCGAGTAATCACCAACCATAAGGAACAATCCAACAATCATGATCACTCTTGAATTCACCGACGCAGTCACCATGGAACAGCAGGCTGTGCAGGCGGGTCTTACCCTGCCCATCGAACAGACCGCAGTGTGGGCCAAATACCAGAACACCATTGACGGACGTACGCCGTGGGGTGCGTATGTGGTGAAGCAGGACGGCGCTCCAATCGCATTCATCGCACTCATCGATTACGAAACCCATGGCTACCACTATTTGAGGTCCGTTCATGGTCCGGCTTGGCTTGACAAGCCTTCCGCGCAGCTGGAAGCACAGGTTCGTGACCTGCTTGTTGAGGACGTACGCAAACGCGATAAAAACGTTGTGTTCCTGCGTATCGACTTGTGGAATTTCGAGGGCTCGTTCCCGGTGCTTTCCACCGTTCCTTACAACGAGACCGTGTATGTGGACATCACCGGTGGCGATGAGGCGATTCTTACACGTATGAAGAAGCGTGGCCGCCGCGACGTGCGTAAGGCGTTGAGGGAGAGCCCCGCCGTTTGCGCCGATGAGACCGCGCAGGCGATGGCTGATTTTTTCCGAATACTACGAGGTCATGGTTGACACCGCCAACCGTGACGGATTCTCCCCCGCTCCGATGAGCGACTATGTCGATATGATCAGCAATCTTGGTCCTGATCATGCGCGCGTGTTCGCGGCACGTATCGACGGCAAGGTTGTGGCATGGTCCATCATCACCATCAGTGGCGATCACGCGGTCTATTACTATGCTTGCATGCGTACGGAAGTCATGCGCCAGCATGTTCCCGACAAACTGATTTACGTTGTATGTTGCGCACTTGGAGAGCAGGGCTGCACTGTTCTCGATTTGATGGGTATCGGCAACGATTTCGCGCCTTCATTGAAGAGTCTGAACGGATTCAAGACGAAATTCTCCGAGAATATCGTACAGGTTTCGGCCGGTCGCGATATTCCGGTCAAGAAGGCGTTCTACCGTTCGCTCACGCTGCTGCAGTCGCTGCGTCGCAAACTGCGCAAGTAATAATCGCACCTCAGACGGTTAGTGCAAAATATCGTACGAAGGAGGATGCAGCGAATCGATATCGCTGCATCCTCCTTTGCATTGCATTACAGATCGTTGGATCGATGGATCGTCAGCAACAACCGACGATCCATCATTGCCATGCATATATGCGATTACCGCATATCTTCAGAAGATGCAGTATGCGCATGCTCAACTTCGGAAGCATCAGTATCTTCATCATCGGGAAGTTCCGGACCGACACTGCCGAAATCGTTGATATCGAAATCAGGATTGGCGTCGGATTCGAAATCGAGATCCGCCTCGTCCTGATCCTTACGCGGTTCCGGCTCAACAGCCTCCTGGAAGACACGTTCCGACTTCGGCTTCTTCAAATCGGGATTGACTTTCTCTTCCAGCATGAGACGCGCATCGCCAGCCGTGGTGAAGCTACCGCAAATCAGCACACCGTGACCATAGCCAACACCAAGCTCATCATCGGCGTCAACCATATTAACAGCCTCCTGAATGGCATCCGGCAGTTCAGGAACACACGTAACCCTTTCCGCACCAAACACGCGTTCAGCAACCGTTTTCAGGTCTTCCGCGGGCATCACACGATCACGCCACGAGTTTTCAGTGACAACCACATGGCTCAGTAATGGTTCGAGCACGCCCAAATACTCTTCGACCTGCTTGTCTCCCATCATGGCGATCACGCCGACGAGTTGCTGGAAATCGTAATTTTCCTCAATCGCGGCACGCAACGATTCTGCCGCATTCACATTATGCCCGCCATCCAGAATGATCGTTGGCGATGTACGAATCTGCTCGATGCGGCCTGGAATCCTCACCGTGCTCAACGCCTCAGCCACAAGATCACCGTCAAGCGCACCGTTGACGGGAATCACCACTTCCGCCGCGCACAAGGCCGCGAGCGCGTTATGGGCCTGATGCTCGCCGAATTTGGCGATCGGCACTTCCGCGTACGTGCCATTCGGCGTACGCAGGGTCGCAACCTGACCGCCGACTGCCGGAATACGAGTCACAACTTCCGCTTCGATGCCATCCCTCACCAGATTGGCATGGTTCTGCCTCGCCGCTTCCTCGATAATCGGCATGACGGCCTCTTCATGCGGTTGATGCCCGATGACCGCGGTGCAGCCGGCTTGATAATGCCGACCTTTTTCGGATGCGATCTGTTCCACGGTATTGCCAAGCCATGCCATATGATCCATGTCGATCGGTCCGATAATGGCCGCATCGGCATCGAGCACGTTGGTGGCATCCCAGCGGCCGCCCATACCGACCTCCACGATGGCCACATCGACCGGAGCGTCGGCGAACTTCCAGATGGCCATGGCGGTGAGCACTTCGAAGAAGCTCATTTTTGGCTTGTCGAGTTCTTCCATCTTCATGTCGACCATGGCTACAAGGTCTTTGATTTGATCCCAGGTATCAACGAAATCGTCGTCGGAAAGCTGCTGTCCATCGATGGCGATGCGCTCGTTGACATGTTCAAGATGCGGTGACGTGTACAAACCGGTTCGCATGCCGTAGGCACGGCAGATCGCCTCGGCCATGCGCGCGGTAGATCCTTTGCCGTTGGTTCCGGTGATGTGAATCACACGGAACGACTGCTCGGGATGTCCCATGATGTCGAGGATCATCTTCATGCGTTGCAGGTCAAGATTGGTGGTATTGCGCTCTGATGGGCGGCTCATGATGTCGCGTTCGACGTCGATCATGCTTTCATTGTTGCGATTCGGATGTTCGAATGACATATTCTTTCGGATTCCTCCCCTACCTTGGGATTGCTCACTCAATCTCCCTTATTCTATGTGCTTGCATGAACGTTGCGCGGCGCAAAAAGTTATAGGATGGTTTGCGGTAATTGCGTAAGCATGGATAACCATATTCAGGAGATGTGATGAACGAAGTCATTACCGATAAAGACAAGGAGTATGAAGCCATGGAGCAGTCCAGCGCTCCCGGCCCTGATCAGGCGATGAGCGACCGTGTGAACAATCGTTCGCTGCGCCCGCGTTCCGAGGCGTTCAAGGAGTTCATGACCACCGGTTGGGATGATAATGAGCCGGTTATTGAACCGTTGGAGTCTTCCCATTACATTCAGGCTCGTCTTGACACGCTGGGTAAGGCTTTTCCCGGAGAGCGTATTGTGATCCCGGCCGGTCAGCCGAAGGTGCGCAACAACGACTGCGATTATGCGTTCCGTCCGGATACGACGTTTTCGTATTACACCGGTTTGGGCGAAGACTACGAAGCCGGTGCCGTGCTGGTGTTGAATCCGGTTGATCCTGATTCTCCGGAGGCTGCGGCCGGCAAGACGCATGTGCCGGAATTGTTCGTGGCTCCGCGTGCGAACCATTACACGCAGGACTTTTTCATGAACGCCCATTATGGCGAATATTGGGTTGGTCCTCGTGCCGGCTTGCAGGAGATGACTGCAATGACCGGTATTGAGACCAATGACATCGCGCAGTTGGCTGACGCGTTGAGCAAGGATGTCGGCGCGGAAGCCGGTGCCGTGCGTGTGCGTGTGATTCGCGAGGCTGATCCGCAGATCACCGAAATGGTGGAGGATATTCGCGAGGCGAACGGTTTCGCAGATCCGGATGGCAATACGCATGCCGATGACAAGCTTCATGAGTTTGCCGCCGAGGCTCGCATGTGCAAGGACGAATATGAGATTCGTGAAATGCGCAAGGCCGTTGCCGCAACCAAGCATGGTTTCGACAACATTCTGCGCAAGCTGCCGTCGTCGCTCGACAAACCTCGTTCGGAACGTATGCTGGAAGGCGCGTTCAATGCCATTTCCCGTGAGGAAGGCAATGAGGTCGGCTACGATACGATCATCGCTTCCGGCGCTCATGCGCCGATTCTGCATTGGATGCGTAACACCGGTACCGTGGAGTCCGGCGATCTGCTGCTGATTGATGCCGGTGTGGAAGTCAATAGCTTGTATACGGCCGATATCACGCGTACGTTCCCGACCAACGGGAAGTTCACTGATTTCCAGAAAAAGTTGTATCAGGCGGTTTTGGACTCCCAGCAGGCCGGTTTCGAGGCTGCCAAGCCGGGTGCCACGTATTCCGACATTCATCATGCGTGCATGCGTGTGATCGCCGAGCGTCTGCATGATTGGGGCATTCTTCCGGTCGATGTCGAGGAGTCGCTTTCTCCGGAAGGACAGCAGCATCGCCGTTGGCTCGCCTGTGGTGTGGCCCATCATCTTGGTTTGGATGTGCATGATTGCGCTCAGGCACGTTATGAGTCGTATCAGGGTGCTGCGATTCGTCCTGGCATGATTTTCACGATTGAGCCGGGTCTGTATTTCCGTGAGGATGATCTGTTGATTCCGCCGGAGTATCGCGGCATCGGCATTCGCGTTGAAGATGATGTACTGATGACTGAGGATGGTCCGGAATGGATTTCCGCCGGCATTCCAAAGCAGATCGATGAGGTCGAAGAGTGGATGGCCAGCATGGCTGCCGAAGGTGCAAAGGCCTGATATGCCAACGCCTGAATTCATTCTCGAGTTACGCAAGAAAGTCGGTCACGATCTCCTGTGGCTGATGGGCGTCTCCGGCTATGTTGAAGACGAGCAAGGTCGTGTGCTTCTTGGCAGGCGTTCCGATACCGGCGAGTGGGCCATGGTGTATGGCATTAATGAGCCTGGCGAGGAACCTGCCGACACGGTGGCGCGTGAGGTCAAGGAAGAGACTGGCGTGGATGTTATCGTCACCGATTTGGTGTCGGTGAAGTCCTCCCGCAAGGTGCTTACGTATGCGAACGGCGACAACACCATGTATATGGATCACCTGTTCGTGTGCAAGCCCGATCCGAATGGTAATGCCGAACCGTTCGTAGGTGACGAGGAAAGCCTCAACGTGGGCTGGTTCTCCCCTGATGACCTGCCTCGACCCCTGGCCGACACCACAGTGGAACGCATGGGCTACGTGCGTGAGTACCTCAAAAACAAGGCGAACGGCGACGCACACGCGCAATTCTCCTTCAACGGTACGATTCGCTGAACACAGTCACAATTGAATATATAAATATGAACTAAGAGCTGGTGTGACGATCATGAACCGTCACACCAGCTCTTGTGTATGTCAGGGAGCCGCGAAACTCACTCCGGAATCAAATTCCTTTGGAGAGCAACTCGTGCAGCTGGGCGCGATGTTCTCGCTGTTCACGCGGATCAGGCACCGGCAGCGATGCCAACAACTTCTGCGTGTAGGGATTCTGCGGGTTATTCATAACCTGATCGGCATCACCATGTTCCACAATCTCACCCTTATGCATCACCATAATGCGATCGGCCAGCATATCGACCACGGCAAGATCATGGGTGATGAACAGGCATGCGAAACCTATTTCCGCCTGCAGTTTCTTAAACAGCTCCAACACCTTCGCCTGTACCGACACATCCAATGCAGAAGTCGGCTCGTCGGCGATCAGCAGGCTCGGCTTAAGCGCCAGCGCTCGTGCCAAGGAGGCACGCTGACGCTGACCGCCGGAAAGCTCATGCGGGAACCGGTTCATATATGCACGCGGCAACTGCACCATTTCGAGCAGATCTCCCACATAGTCGCTCGCTTCCGACACAGACGAGTACTTTTTGATGCACGATCAGCGGTTCTGCCACATTCTCCGCGATGGTCATCAGCGGATTGAATGAACTACCCGGATCTTGGAACACAAAACCAATATCAGCACGCTTGGGTTTGAATTGACGTTCCTTGACACCGTTCATTTCCACACCCAACACGTTCAGGGAGCCGCCGGACACTTTCTGCAAACCCGCGATGGCACGACCGGTAGTGGATTTGCCGGAACCGGATTCGCCGACCAATTCCCGAGCACTTCGGAACGGTGAATAGTGAAATCAATACCATTGACCGCCTTGAAATCAGGCTGCGTCAAATGCCCAGGATAGGTGATAGTCAGTCCCTTGGCCTCGACGGCAATGGGTTGGTCATGCCAATCCTTGCTGCGTTCAATCACCTTGCCCTGCTCATCACGAACGACCAGTTTCTGCCCGATACGCGGCACGGCCGCGAGCAACCGCTTGGTGTAATCGTCTTTCGGCGAGTAGAAGATCTGTTCGACGCTTCCCTGCTCGACCACATGACCTCGATACATGACCACCACTTCATCGGCGATATCGGCGATCACACCCATATTATGAGTGATAATCAGCACGGAAGCGCCGAATTCGTCGCGGGCAAGACGCAACAAGTCAAGGATTTCGGCCTGCACAGTCACGTCGAGTGCGGTAGTCGGTTCGTCAGCCAGAATCAGACCTGGATTGAGCACCAACGCCATGGCGATGACGATACGTTGTTTTTGGCCGCCCGAGAACTGATGCGGATAGTAGTCAATTCGAGTTTCGGCATCAGGAATACCTACTTTTTGAGGATATCCACGGACTTGGCACGAAGCTCCTTCTTGTCTTTCATGCCGTGCGCGCGAAGTCCCTCTTCGATTTGCCATCCGATGGTGTACACCGGATTAAGTACCGAATTAGGTTCCTGGAACACCATGGCCGCTTCTGATCCGCGCATACGGCGCAGATCTTCTCCGGAAAGAGACAGTACGTCAAGCTGCTCATTGCCTTCACGGTTCGACAGATAAATCGCGCCGGAAGTGGTTGCCGTCTCCGGCAACAGCTTGATAATCGAACGTGCGGTCACGGATTTTCCGGAACCTGATTCGCCAACCACACCCACCACGGTTTTGCGTGGGATGGTGAAGCTAATCTTGTCGATGGCTTTGATGGATCCTGCGTCGGTCATGAAGGAAACGCTCAGATCCTTGACTTGCGCAAGATTGGTTTGTTCGTCACTCATTGCGTCACTCTTCTTCCTTGGAGCCCCATTCGGAGGCGGTAAATGACGAGTCGCGATCCGTAACGGTCACTGGCTGATCGCTGGCTCCCATTGGATTCTTGGCGGCCGCGAGCTCGGCTATCACCTCGTTGCGAACGCCCGGCTTCTGGCTGGGATCAACCGAAGTATCTTCGATGGATCCAACCACCTCACCAGCGGATTTGCGTGCACGCAGACGCGGGTCGGCAAGGTCATTGAGGGATTCGCCCACCAAGGTGATACCCAGAACAATCAATACGATGGCGATACCTGGGAACACTGCGGTCCACCAAATGCCCGCGGTTACATCCGACACGGAACGATTCAGATCGTAACCCCATTCAGCGGCTGCGGTAGGTTCGATGCCGAATCCGAGGAAGCCCAATCCCGCAAGAGTCAGAATCGCTTCGGACGAGTTCAACGTCAGAATAACCGGTAACGTTCTGGTGGAGTTCTTAAGAAGGTGCTTGGTCATGATGCGCCATGTCGACGCGCCCACCACGCGAGCGGAATCAACGTAAGCGGATTCCTTGATTCGAATGACCTCGGATCGAATGGTACGGAAATACTGCGGAATATAGACCACGGTGATGGAGATACCCGAAGCGAGAATGCCACTCCACAGACCAGACTGACCGCCGGAAATCATAATGGCCATCAGAATCGCAAGCAGCAGCGAGGGGAAAGAGTAGATGGCGTCGGCGATCATGACAAGCACACGATCCACCCAACCACCGAAATATCCGGAAACCAAACCGAGCAATACACCCGCGAAAATAGAAAGCAGCACAGCGATCACAATCGCAATGACCGCGGTACGAGAGCCCCAAATCACACGGCTGAACACGTCATAACCACCTGCGGTGGTACCCCAAATATGCTCGGATGAGGGTGCTGCCTGGGCCGGGAATGAAACTCCATTGGCATCTTTGAGCTGCGCATAGCCGTACGGTGCAATTACGGGCGCGAACAAGGCCACGAGCAGGAAGAACGCCGTGAGCAACAGGCCGGTAATCAGCATGCCTTTCTGCCAGCCGACCGCTACGCGAAGCTCCTTGATGATCGGAATCTTGGCCCAGAACGGAGCTTTCCTGTTGACTTTGAGATCGTTCAGACGAGTGTCACCCGGGACGGTGACGTTATTTGCTGATGCAGTCATGTCAGTACCTCACTCTCGGATCCACCAACGCGGCGATAACGTCAACGATGAAGTTGACGACGGCCACGATGATGGCGATCAGAATCACAATGCCCTGCACAGCTACGAAGTCACGCGCTTTCAGATATTGGGACAACATGAATCCGAGTCCCTTCCATTCGAAGGTGGTTTCGGTAAGCACCGCGCCGGCGAGCATCAATGCGATCTGCATGCCCATAACGGTGATGATTGGAATAAGCGCCGGCCTCCATGCATGCTTGCTGAGCAGACGTTTTTCGGCGACGCCACGCGAACGCGCAGCCTCGACATAGCCGGAATTGTAGGTGGAAATCACATTGGTGCGCACCAAACGAATAAACACGCCTGCGGTGAGCAATCCCAACGCCAGCGCAGGAAGCACGGCGTGACGCAACACGTCGGCCAGCACGCTCATATCACCCAGCTGCAGTGCATCGATAATGTAGAAGCCGGTCGGAGAGACGAGTCGGGTGAACTGCATTTCCGAAGACAACGAGCATCGACCGGATGCCGGCAACACATTCAGCCAGATGGCGAAAATGAGTTTCAGGACCAATCCCAAGAAGAACACGGGGGTAGCGTAGCACAGAATGGCAAAGGTTCGAATGCCCGCATCGGCAGCGTGATCGCGTCTGCACGCAGCCACACGACCTAAGCCGATACCTACGATCAAAGCAACAATGAGCGATAGGAGCGCCAACTCGAAAGTCGCTGATCCGTAATGAACAAGAATGCTGATAACCGGCTGATTATCAGTCAATGTAGTGCCGAGATCCCCATGGAGCAAACCCCCAAGGTAATCGATATATTGCACAATAAGAGGACGGTCGTAGCCGGCCGCATGAACACGCTTTTGCAACTCGTCAGGGGTAAGACGACCACCCAATGCCGCAGAAATAGGATCGCCTGTAGCTCGCATCACGAAAAACACGACGGTGACGAGAATGAAAACGGTTGGAATAATGAGCAGGAATCGAGTCAGGACGAAACGGAAAAATCCGCCTGACAAATGATTCTTTTTGGCTTGTTTCGGCTTCGCCTCCTGAGAGACGGCCGGAGCTGCTGTGTCTGACACGCGATGCTCCTTGATAAGAAGCCTGTACGGCTTTGATTTACAACAATATCGAATCACTGCGCCGTTTCAGGCAGATAATTCGGGAAATGGGGACCTCCGGCCATAGACCGGGGATCCCCAGTGGTTTTCTATGCAGGCTGCGGCAGGTCATGCCGCACATCCGCACACATCACGCCTTGGTGACAGATGCGAAACGGAAACGGAAGGAAGCGTCGAGCACAACACCCTTCACGTTGGCGCCGGTAACTGCAACCTGCGCACCCTGCAGCAGCGGGATGGTGGACAGGTCTTCGGTTTCAAGGGTCTGAATCTTCTTGAGCAGATCCTCACGGGCGCTTTCGTCGGTTTCACCAGCCTGCTCCATAATCAAATCGTTGATTTCGGAGTTGGAGTAAGCGTTGTTCACGAAGTTGCCGTCACGGAAGAACGGAGACAGATAGTTATCCGGGTCGGAGTAATCCGGGAACCAGCCGAGCTGGTAGACCGGGTAGGATCCATCAGAATCCTCGGTAACAACACGGTCTTTGTTGTACTGGGTCCATTCGGTGGACTGCAGGTCGACCTTGAACAGACCACCCTCCTCGAGCTGAGCCTTGAGAGCCGCATACTCGTCGGCGGAAGAGGATCCATAGTGGTCCGGATTGTACTGCAGCTTGAGCTCAACCGGAGTGGAAACGCCTGCGTCCTCAAGAACCTTCTTGGCCTTGTCGGCGCTCGGCTTGCCGTTGCCGTCACCATACGCGGTCTTGAAGGTGTCTTCGTGACCAACTAAACCGTCCGGAATGTAGGAGTACATCGGGGTGTACGTGTCCTTATAGACCTTGGTCGCCAACTCCTCGCGGTCGATGAGGTTAGCGACGGCCTGACGCACAGCCTTGGCCTTGTCGGCATTCGGTTCATCGGACTTGGTGCCGTACGGCTGGATGTTGAAGTTGAAGACCAGGAAGCGTTCCTCACCGCCCGGACCCTTGACGACCTTGACCTTGGAATCCTTGGACAGATCATCGATGTCGGTCGGAGTCAGAGAACGGTAGGCCACGTCGACCTGGCCCTGCTGCACGGCCATCTTCAGGTTGGAAGAATCGGCAAAGTACTTGACCTGAACAGTGCTGTTCTTGGCCGGGGTCAGACCCTGATAAGAGTCGTTCTTGGAGTAGCCTGCAACCTCATTGGCCTTGTAGGAGGTCAGAATGTACGGACCGGCGAAAGCCTTCTCCTTGATGATGGTGTCAGCATCAGTGAGCTTGTCGGCGGAGAAGACCTCTTCGTCGACAATCGGACCGGCCGGGCTGGAAAGCACCTGCTTGAGGGTCACATCGTTCTTGACTTTGGAATGAAACACCACAGTGGTGTCATCTGGCGTATCGATGGATTCGATGTTGGCCAGCAACGAACTCGGACCATTCTCATCGTTGATCGTGTTGACACGGTCGAAGGAGAACTTGACATCGGACGAAGTCAGGTCGTGACCATTGGCGAACTTCAGGCCAGACTTGATCTTAACGGTGAACTCAGTGCCGTCGTCACTCCAGGTACCGTCATCCGCAGCGATGTCCGGAGACAGTTCAGAGGTGTTGTAGTCCTGCGCATACAGGAACGGGAACACGTTGATTTGAACGGCATAGGAACCGTTGTCATAGGAGCCGGCAGGGTCAACGCTAGTAACCTTGTCCGTGGTGCCGACGGTAATGACATCCGCATCCCCCGATGCGGAACCGCTATCCTTTACGCCGCCGCATGCCGCGAGCGAGGCCAGTGCGGCAATCGAAACAGCCGCAGCCATAATCTTCTTGTGATTCACTATGGAATCCTTTCTCTTCCTGCTGTCGTAATTGGTACTCCAAAACGACGTGCCATAAGGGTAGGGCACACTTTGTTAGCGAAACATTTCACGGAAGCTCATTTTGCGACATCACCCTTTCTCGATCCAACGAAAACTCAGCAATCACAACGGTTTTGCAGTTAACTTTTTTTCCGAAAAGAGTGTGTCAAATAATGAGACAGCGAATCCCATATTGAGAATCGACGGTCCTCGTGACACGCCGAAAGACGGAACTTGCATCAACTAATTAACGGCGTTAATATATCAACTAGTTCAACGAAGGGTCCGTGCACTGGCGCAAGGAGGTGTCATGAGTAGTTACAGCGCTCAGCAATCATCGATTTCAGAAAACAATCGTTCCAGAATTCTGCAATACCTCTACCACAACGGCATCAGCTCACGTGCGCAAATCGCCAAAGCCATCGAACTCACACCCGCGGCCATTACGAAAATTACCGCAAAACTACTGTTCCGAGACGTTATCGAAGAAACCGGAGACATGGAAGGCGATAAGAATCGTCGTTCCATCGGACTGAATCTCAATTGCGCGAAATACCATGTCGTCGGCGTGAAATTCGCACGAAGCCTGGTGCAGATCGCAGTGTTCGACCTGAAATGCAATCGTATTTCCCTCACCGACCTGCCCACCGTTGACGAGGAGCATATTCCCGAAACGGTAGAACAGATCCGGGCCACCGTACGACAGCTCATTGCGGACGATTCGAGCATCGTAGCCGTCGGCATGGCCGTTCCTGGTCCGTATCTGGTGGAGGAAGGTCGCACCGCGCTCGTCTCATCCATGCAGGGTTGGCGGCAGGTCAACTTCATCAAGGAGTTCAGCGAAGCGTTCAACGTACCCGTATTCGTTGAACAGGACGCACGCGCAGGCGCCTTGGCGCAGTTCCTGTTCAACCCGGAACTGTCCGAGGGATCGCTCGCCTACTATCTGCTTGGCGAGGGCATCGGCCTCGGCATCATCGACAATGGTTCGATCTATTACGGCGCGCACGGCACGGCCACCGAAATCGGACACATCTCCGTTGACGTCAACGGCAAGCCTTGCGACTGCGGCAATATCGGGTGCCTGGAACGTTACTGCTCAGCCAACGCAATCCACGAACGGCTCAACGAACAGCCGAGCATTGTGCCCGGATGCGAGGCAATGACGCACGCGCAGGCATGCACCGCGCTGTTCGCCAAAGCTGCGGCAGGAGACAAAGCGGCCATGGATCTGACTTCCGAGGTCGCTCGATATATCGGATATGGCGCGGTCAATATCATCAACGCCTTCAATCCGACGCATATCGTACTCGGCGACATCATCTCCCAAGCCGGACAGCCCTTGCTTGACGAGGTCCAAAAAAAGTCGTTCGGGGAACGTACCATCCCCGAAGTCGGGCACGATACCAAAATCACCTTGTCCAACCTCCCAACGGACGCCACCGTCAGCGGTGCCGCGGCCGTGGCCATCACCAATTTCTGGAACATCCTTCGATGTTCTTTGACGTCGCATAGCACGCCACAACCAAAGAAAGGAACACCATGTCCAAGCCAATCGTCATTTCTCTCGGCGAAATCCTGTGGGATATGCTCCCCACCGGCAAGCGTGCCGGCGGCGCACCCGTCAATTTCGCATACCATGCGTCCCAGAACGGCGCGGAAAGCTTCGCCATCAGCGCCGTCGGCAACGACGAGCTGGGCACCGAACTGCTCTCCGACGCTCACAAGGCCGGCATCAACACGCTGGTGCAGACCAACGAATACCCGACCGGCACGGTTGACGTGGCCCTGACCAACGGCATTCCGGAATACACCATCGTCGAAAACGTGGCTTGGGACCACATCAAGCTCACCGACGAGCTCGTCGAAGCCGTGTCCAAGGCCGACGCCGTCTGCTTCGGCACCTTGGGTCTGCGCTCCCCCGAATCCCACGACACCATCGTCGAACTGCTCAAGCACACCAAGGAAGGCGCTCTGAAGTTCTTCGACATCAACCTGCGTGCGAACTTCTACTCCAACGAACTCATCGAAGAACTGCTCGGCTATGCGAACATCTTCAAGATCAACGACGAAGAGCTGATCATGATGCGCGACATGTTCTCCATTCCTGAGTGCAACGACGAAGAGGCATGCAAGTGGTTCATCGACCGCTTCGACCTTGAGTACACCATTCTGACCGGCGGCGCCACGTTCAGCACCATCACCGCCAAGAATGGCGAGGTTTCCACGCTGCTGACCCCTCACGTCGAGGTTGCCGATACCGTTGGTGCAGGCGACTCCTTCTCCGGTTCCTTCACCGGCAAGCTGCTGAGCGGCGCACCGCTCAAGGAAGCGCATCGTGCGGCTGTGAACACCGCCGCCTACGTGTGCACCAAGGAAGGCGGCTGGCCAACCTACCCTGCGGAAGGCGTTCCGGATTATCTCGCCGAAGCCGGCAAGTAAGCCCAGATTTTCCTTTCATCATCAACGAGGCCATGTCTGCCATCATGGCCTCGATTTTTCATACCCATATTCAATCCGCAATTGGTGCAATCACGATTGTCACGATATACGCACCTCAACGAAGAATGATGCCATGAACGACACCAGCAACACCACAAACGCCGCTTCACAATCCGATATTCCGCAGTCAGTTTCCGATTTCATGCGGCATATCACCGACTTGTGTGGCGGCGAACACGCAAGATGGGCCGAAAACTTCAACGCAGGATTCGCCAATACACTCACCACCACCGTGAGACGGCATGATGACGGCACGACGTTTCTGCTGACGGGAGACATACCTGCCATGTGGCTGCGCGACTCCTCAGCGCAATTCCGACCATATCTCGCCGTAGCCGTAGATGATCCCGAGCTCACCGCGCTTATTACCGGGCTTGTTCGGCAGCAATTCAGGTTCATCAATATCGATCCATACGCAAACGCGTTCAACGAAACACCCAGCGGCGCTACCTGGGATCCGAACGATCAGACCGATTCGTTCGGACCATGGTTGTGGGAACGCAAATACGAGGTGGACTCCCTGTGCTATCCCATTCAGCTGGCGTGGCTGTTGTATCGCAATACAGGAACCACCAGCCATTTCGATGATGCGTTTGTAAGCGGCATCCGTCGAATCCTTGACGTGTTCGAAACCGAGCTTGACCATTCGAATTCGCATTACCGCTTCTTCCGTCCGAACGACGATCCGCGCGACAGCGTGCCCAACCATGGTGCCGGAGGACCTTTTGCCGTCACCGGCATGACATGGTCCGGATTCCGCCCCAGCGACGACGCCTGCGTCTACCCATATCTCGTGCCGTCCAACATGTTCGCCAGCGTGGTCATGGGATATGTGCAAAGGATTTTCATCGACGTGCTTGACGATCGTGAAATCGCCGGTCGTGCCGCGGCGCTGCAGCATTCCATCGATGATGGTCTTGCCCATCACGCAACCATCCGCAATGCGGCCGGAAACGCTATCTACGCATACGAAGTGGACGGTCTCGGCAACGCGTTGCTCATGGATGACAGCAATGTGCCGAATCTTAT
>ENA-OQHD01000275-OQHD01000275.1-human-gut-metagenome-genome-assembly--contig:-NODE-275-length-20790-cov-5.020229_pt1 | contig 20790 bp, 26 predicted proteins | sample MGYA00242560_ERZ504711 | MGnify/ENA primary metagenome ERZ504711 (study PRJEB26092, sample SAMD00036198) | human gut metagenome | host: Homo sapiens | study: EMG produced TPA metagenomics assembly of...
TATAATTTCAAGCAAAATCAACGCATCCATAAAGGGTTTGGCCAATGTGCTGACACACTTGAAAGCTTATTTGATTAACATTCTTCAACTCTACTTGAGTGTTTACACATAATTATTGACAGTATCGTAGTATTCTAAATAAACATTAAGTAAAATTAATATTATTAAAGAATAGATCGAATTGACTAATTAAATATCTTGTTATGTTGATTAGCTTCCCCAAGAAATCACAAACTCACCAAAGTGTTTTAGATTATCTAACACCTGTAAAACTATATATAGGTGTTTCTCTTACTCTATCAATCTAAAATGACTCTAGTTTTATATTTATACCGTCACTTTTATTATAACAATTTATTCCTATTTTTCAAATGATTTCAGTGTTTTTCAGCTAAGAAAATTATTAATGGTTAGTGTCCTTAAGCCTATCATTTTAAACATCTAAGAGTTTCAGTAAAATCTTAAATCAGAAAATTCATATTATTTATAATGGGAACAAAAAATCAGAATTCAAAAAAACTTTAAATTCTGTTAGATTTAAAATTATTAAATTTCATATAATATTAGATTATTTTAAGCTTCTACAGCTGCTTTCAGTGCATCTACCTTGTCCAATTTTTCCCATGGAAGATCAACATCTGTACGTCCCATGTGACCGTAAGCCGCTGTTTGACGGTAGATAGGACGTTTAAGATCAAGCATTTGAATGATACCAGCTGGACGCAAGTCAAAGAGATCACGGACAGCAGATTCAAGTTTTCTCTCAGCAACTGTTGCCGTTCCGAAGGTATCAACACGGACAGATACTGGGTTAGCAACACCAATAGCATAAGCCAATTGTACTTCTGCTTTCCTAGCAAGACCAGCAGCTACAATGTTTTTGGCAATATAACGAGCGGCATACGAAGCTGATCGGTCGACCTTAGTTGCATCCTTACCAGAGAAGGCACCACCACCATGTCTTGAGTAACCACCATAAGTATCAACAATAATCTTACGACCAGTCAAACCAGAATCCCCTTGAGGACCACCGATTACAAAACGACCTGTTGGATTGATGAAGAACTTGGTATCTTCATCCAAGTATTCTGCAGGAATAACGGCCTTAATGACTTTTTTCAATGACATCATGACGAATTTGGTCGTTAGTCGCTTCAGGATCATGTTGTGTTGAAATAACAACTGTATCGACACGGACAGGTTGATCATTTTCATCATACTCAACGGTAACCTGAGATTTAGCATCTGGACGAAGGTAGGAAATCTCACCAGATTTACGCAAATCTGCCAATTTTTTTACTAATTTATGTGAAAGACTAACTGGAAGCGGCATAAATTCTGGAGTTTCATCAATAGCGAAACCAAACATAAGACCCTGGTCACCTGCTCCGATAAGATCAAGTGAATCTTGGTCACCAGTTCCACGAACTTCAAGTGATTCATTGACACCTTGAGCAATATCTGGAGATTGTTCGATCAATGATGGGTGAACCCCAACAGATTCTGCTGCAAAACCGTATTCTGCATTATTATAACCAATTTCAGCGATAGTATCACGAACCACACGGTTAATGTCCACATAAGCTGTTGTAGAAACCTCACCAAAAATATGGACAGAACCAGTGTAAACAGCTGTTTCTGCTGCTACATGGGCGTCTGGATCTTCTGCTAAAATCGCATCGAGAATGGCATCTGAAATTTGGTCTGCAATTTTATCTGGATGTCCCTCAGATACTGATTCAGACGTGAAAAGTTTACGTTCTGACATATAGAATGTCCCCCTTTTAATATGAAAAATAGTATTAGATAGCACGGAGATTTAACCGCCTCCTAATAGATAAAACGCTATACTCCACAAAGAGCTCGGCGCCGTTAAAAAGTTACAAAGAACCAGCAACCATTCTAGGATGACTGCTGCCTTATCGGGACTTAATAACTAAGTTTCATTATATCACTTTTTTCTTGTCTAGTCACATAGTTATTAATTATCAAATCTTATCAATATTTTATGGCGAGCAATTTACTGGTTTTTGTATTATACTTAGAATATGAAAACCTATGAACGTGTTTATGAAATATTAGCAAAGAGTCCTGATTTTGTTACTGGAGAAAGCCTCGCCAAAGAGCTTGGTATCTCACGAACAGCCACTTTGGAAAGCCATTCAGTCACTTCAGGATCAAGGTGTTGTTATTACAAGTGTCCGTCAAAAAAAGGATACCATTTAGAAAAGGGAGATATTCTTCTTTCTCAAGAGATTTCTAAGCAACTCAACTTTCCTGTCTACTTTAATCCCGACTCCACCTCTACACAACTTGATGCTAAACATGGTATGGAAAGACAAGATCCTGCCCCTAGCCTTTATCTTGCGTCTAATCAAGGATCAGCTAAGGGACGATTTGAACGTCACTTTCATACAAGTCCTCACGGTGGTATCTATATGAGTATTCACCTTAAGCCAAACTGTCACTTTAGTGAGTTACCGCCTTATACCATGATGGTAGCTGCTTCCATTGTCAAGGCTATTCAGCGCCTTACAGGCATAGATACAGACATCAAATGGGTCAACGATATCTATCTGAACAACAAAAAAATAGCTGGTATTCTTACCGAAGCCATCAGTTCTATCGAATCTGGATGTATCACAGATGTCATTATCGGTGTAGGACTTAATTTTTCAATTAGCGATTTTCCTGAAGAAATAGCTACTAAAGCAACCAGCCTTTTCCAAAATGAGCGTCCCACAATCACTCGGAATCAGCTCATTTCAGAAATTTGGAAGCTCTTTTTAACCATTCCTACTACTGATTTGGTCAAAGTTTATAAAGAAAAGTCCCTCGTTTTAGACAAACAAGTGACCTTTGAACAATCTGGAAAGGCTTACAGTGGTATTGCTAAAGAAATTGGAGACAAGGGGCAACTCCTCGTTCTCACTGATGACGGTCAGGAAAAATGGCTGAGCGCTGGTGAAGTCAGCCTTACTTCTTGGTAGACTTATCGGCTGCACTCGCAATTCGAGAAATAATATAAGTGGTCCAAAGACGACGTAAGAGTAAGTAACCAAAAAATGGCTGTAAAAAAGTAATAGCCTTGCTGTAAACTGTAATTAAAACAAACCGTTTCAAAAATAGTTTCCACTGTAATAAACAAAATTTGTTGAATCATAAGATTATTATAGCAATAGTTAGAGCCTAGGACAAGCAGTCTAGGCTCTTTTAGATGATAGAAAGATTATCCTTTAAGATAGATAAACACACTCACAAGATACCTAAGGCAGAAGAACTAACTCTCCCTAGCTTATACATTTCTTGGACCGAACCTAAAAAGGTACACTGGACCTCCTCGATTTTGCATTTCTTGGCTCGGACCTAAAAAGGTCCACTGGACCTTTTTAGTCCTCTATTTCTACTACATCAGAGAGAAACTCGAGTTCTTGAGGGATGTACTCTTCACGATCCTCTTTTTCCAGCTCTTCTTTAGATTTGAGGCTTCGTGCAAATTCTGTTCGGAGTTTTTCAAACTCTGCTTTCGGAACAGCCATAATATTAGGTGAAAAACCAGCAGCTGAACTCATGATGTTGCCAAACATATCATTGAGATCACTTCGTTTCATGACCAGTTCAGCATTAAAAGCAGCGTTAAAAGCTAGGATAGCATTTTCTTGATTGGCTAACACAGGTTCTGATCCGTTCAAAAGCGCCCTATTTTGAGGGCTGATAGAATCCAAAATCTCAGGCCATGTTGCTTTTAGAGCATCCAGACACTGGCGTGATTTTTGGGGATTCTCCATAGTTTCTCGCATAATAGTAAGGATTTTCTCACGATCCACCTTATACTGATAAGAAGCTTTGGATTTTCGAGTAGGTGCTACTTTTCCTTGAGATGGGCCCTCTTTAAGAGCTTTACGTAGACTATCTACCTCACGACGAAGACTGTCAAGTTCTTCTTGCAAATTAGCCGGGATGTCTTGTCTTACTTGAGCACTTGTCTCAGTTAGTTTAATCGTCAACATCTCAGCATAGATTTTAGGATGTGTCCCAGTTTTAATCTCGGGCAGAGCACTTGTTACCAAGTCAATCAATTGGAAAAGTCGGTCTTGTTCCAAAGATAAGTTTTCTTCAAAAAGGGGACTATGGTGACTATTTTCACCACCCGCTTTTACTATCAAAAGATCACGGAAATACTCCAAAAGGTCAGTCGCAAACTGACTCATAGACTTCCCATTATCAAAGAGCGTTTCAAGATTTGATAAGGCTTTTGTGGTATCCTGATTGCGAACACTAGCTACAAAACTATCCAAGGCAGTAAGACCAATAGAGCCTGTGATTTCTTCGGCAACGGATTGACTGACATTGTTGTCAGCAGAAAGACTCAGTGCTTGGTCTAAGATTGACAAGGCATCACGCATACCACCTTCTGCACGACGTGAAATAATGGTTAAGGCTTCATCATCAAAAGTCAATCCTTCTTTTTCGAGAATTGAAGCTAAATGCTCTTTAATAGCCCCCTGCTTAATCGATTTAAATTCAAAACGTTGAACACGAGATAAGATGGTTGCTGGGATTTTATGTAACTCTGTAGTCGCGAGGATAAAAACAACATTTTCAGTTGGTTCTTCCAAAGTCTTCAAGAGAGCATTGAAGGCACCTGTCGACAGCATGTGCACCTCGTCAATAATATAGACCTTGTATGTGGCACGACTTGGTGCATAGGTTGATTTATCACGGATTTCACGAATCTCATCAACACCGTTATTGGAAGCCGCATCGATCTCAATAACATCTTCAAGACTGCCATTAGTAATATCACGACAGATATCACAGTGGTTACATGGCTCACCATCGACCTGATTAGGACAATTCATTGCTTTGGCAAAAATTTTTGCTGCACTCGTCTTACCAGTACCACGTGGGCCAGAAAAGAGATAGGCATGGCTGATTTTGCCTGACTCTACCGCCTGTCTTAGCGTGGTTGAAATCACTTTTTGACCAACCATTTCGCCAAAGGTTTGACTACGGTATTTTCGGTATAGGGCTTGGTACATTAGTTTACCTCAAACATTCCAAATGTAAAATCAGTTTTCTCAAGTAATATTTTGACAAATGCTTCCAGATAATCTTGATCCACCTGGTTATAGTCTTCTACTTGGTGAGAATCCAAATCAAGAACACCAACTAATTTACCACCCTTTTCCATAGGGACAACAATTTCACTTCGAGCAGCAGAATCACAGGCAATATAGTTGGCATGTTTAGTGACATCTTGGACAATCAAGGTTCTATTTTCTGCAGCAGATTGGCCACAAACACCCTTACCTAAGGCAATTCGAACACAAGAGACATTACCTTGAAAAGGACCAAGGATTAGCTCATTTTTGATATTATCCATCAGATAGAAACCTGTAAACACAGAGTTTGGCAAAGTTGTATTTAAAAGAGCTGAGGCATTGGCAAAATTAGCCAATGCGTTGTCTTCATTAGCAAATAGCACATTAGCCTGAGCAAGCATTAATTCATAAGCTATTTTTTTTCTTCGTTAGTCATAACTACCATTATAGCAAAGATAGGTCCTGGACACTAAGATCGACCTACTTTTCTCCTTCCTCTTCGTTTAAAAATATAGCAAGATCTTGTATAACATTTTCAGGATATTCTGGACTAGAAATTTGATAGAAGCTAACCGTCATCCGATTTCTAAACCAGGTTAATTGACGTTTAGCAAATCGACGGGTATTTTGCTTGAGTTTTTCTAAGGCCTCATCTAAAGTTTGTTCCCCAGAAAATAAGGAAATAATTCCTTGTAGCCAATTCCACGAGCCGACTGGGCCTCCGGAAAATTATCGTAAAGCCACTTAGCTTCTTCTAAGAGCCCAAGTTCAACCATCTTGTCAACTCGTGTATTAATACGGTCATAAATCAGGGAACGCTCGTCATCCAAGCCAATTATAAAGGGTTCATAACAGGTCTCAGTATTTTCAAGATTGTCCGAAAAACGATAAAGCTCAAGTGCTCTAATGGCGCGACGACGATTTATCTCTTTGATCTCTATACCTAAGCTATCAATCTTTTCGAAAAGCTGCTGATCAGACAATTGCTCTAGTTCTGAACGGTAGGCTAAAACCTGATTTTGGTCAACTTGCCCCCCTAGATGGTAACCTTCTAAAAGGCTCTGTAAATAAAGACCTGTTCCCCCTACAATGATAGGCAACTTGCCACAACTAACAATATCAGTGATGGCAGCCTGCGCCTCTGTCACAAAATCATAGGCTGAATAGGACTCATCTACATCACGGACATCGATTAAATGATGTACAGCTGCTGCTTGTTCTTCAGGAGTGGCCTTTGCAGTTCCTATATTCAGTTGTCGATAAACCTGCTGGCTATCTCCCGAGATTATCTCTCCATTAAAACGCTCAGCCAATTCAATTCCAAGCGCCGTTTTTCCCACAGCAGTAGGTCCAGCTACTACAATAAGTTTGGTTTTCATAATCATTTCACTTGCTATTCTAGATATTTTTTTAGATAATGTAAGCATATTATAACATATAAGGAGGATAGTCTCATGGCTAAAAAACATTCATTTGCTAAAGGTGTCGCTACTGGCCTTCTCGGAACTGCTGCTACTGTAGCAGGAGCTGTTTTCGCAGTTAAGAAAACAATCATCGAACCAGAAAAAAGAAATTGGCTTTCATCGAAGAAAACCGTAAAAAAGCAGCTCGCCGTCGTGTAAGCCGCTAAAAGTTATGGCCAGGGAAACCTGGATTTTTTTCTGCACTTTTTTTCCTTTCAGCTATGACTAAGAAAGGAGCCAAACATGAAAAGAAAAAATATAATAAAAAAGTTATTATTATGACCTTTGTTTTGATGACTATATTCTCTTTCTTAACTATTTATCAAAACAATCCAAAGAACCTGTAAACCTAAGCAAACAAAAAACAACATCACTCATCATCTTTACCAATCATCTAAGAATGCTCGTCTCATAAGAAAACTACCACCAACTCTTAGACAGCTACCTCGACGGATGATAAAACAAGGAATTCTAAAGAGAAGGATAAGGATCAAGCATCTTCTCCTTCTCAATAATCAAGTCAGAAGCAAAATGGCAATACGCCTCCTCATCAAGAAGGCTCTCAAGAAGAACCAAATCCCTTTGAAGGGGGACGAGGTTGGGGAGGTCCAGAAGACGGATCATATGTCACTAACAGCGATGGAGAACGTGTTCAATCTAGCTCATTCAATGAAATCAATGAGTGGAGCACTAATGCTGACAACAGTACTGACAACAGTACTTACGAGTATCCACAATCTTCATCAAGCGCTAACTCAAGTTTAACTGTAAATTAAATCAAAAAATTTGCTCAGAATCATCAAGTATTCAGGAGATAACCCCGATTAGAAACTAAATCTAACTGGATTTTTTTAGTCTTGAATATACAATATAAGTGCACAATTCAAGGTATTTAAAAAAACACCTATCTCGTAATAGGTGTCAAACAACTTTAAATAAAAATTGAGGCAGATTTGGGGCAAAGTAGCTTAAAACCGCATGGTTAAAGGCATTTAAAATGTCCCCTGCCGGAATCGAACCAGCAACGACTCCTTAGGAGGGAGTTGTTATATCCATTTAACTAAGAGGACTTATTCAAAAAATCTGCCACGAGGACAGAATTTTTTCGGTGAAATCTGTAAATTATTTACGGATTTCTTTGATACGTGCAGCTTTACCTTGCAAAGCACGCAAGTAGTAAAGTTTAGCACGGCGGACTTTACCGTAGCGTACAACTTCAATCTTATCAACACGTGGAGTGTGGATTGGGAAAGTACGTTCTACACCGATACCGCTTGAGATTTTACGAACTGTGTACATTTCTGAGATCCCTTGACCTTTGCGTGAAATAACTACACCTTCAAAGATCTGGATACGTTCGCGAGTTCCTTCGACAACTTTTGCGTGAACGCGAACAGTGTCACCAGGACGGAATGATGGGATGTCAGTACGAAGTTGACCTTCTGTCAAACTTTGGATCAATGGATTCATTTTTATATACTCCTATCTTACTAATCTTAAGAGCAACCTCTGTGTCTCAGCGGATTAGCCGTTAATTTTTGTGTGTCCATTACACACTCTTAGTATCTTATCCAAAAAATTATCAGGATGTCTAGTATCTTATTGCATTTCTAGCAATTTTTTGTTGACCATAAATACTTGTCTTATGATTGATAAGATAAGCAAAAGCCATGACAATCGCATAAGGGATTGCATTAGTGGGGCCAAAGACCTCAATACCAATAAAAATCGGTGCTAATAGAGTATTGGTGCTACTACCAAAGACCGACAAATAACCAAGACCTGCTACAAGAGAGATAGGAAGACCAAGAATGGGTGCTAGCACAGCACCAAGACTTGCTCCGATGGCAAACAAAGGAGTTACTTCTCCTCCTTGGAATCCAAGAGATAAGGTAAAGACAGTCAAGAGAAGTTTAAAGAGCCAATCCAATGGATAAATGGTCCCACCATCAACACTTAAAGCAATCAAATTCGTTCCAAGCCCTGTATAGCGTCCCTTACACAAAATCAAAAGAAGACAGGTTAAGACGACACCTCCTAAGAGAACACGATAATAGGGATTGGGGAGCAAACTTGCTACTTTCTTTTTAGCTAGTGACAAGAGATAAGCAAAGAGGTTTCCTGCTAGACCAAAGGCCAGACCTAAAAGAGCTAATTTCATAAACGTCTCAAGGTCAATAGTCAAACTTTTGGATACAAAGTGGCTAAATTTTTCAAGACCTAAGAGATGGCTTGTTGTACTAGCCATAAAAGATGCAATAAAAGTCGGTACTAAGATTGGCAGGCTTAACTGTCCTAAGGTCAAGACCTCAAGTGCAAAGAAGGTCGCAGCGATTGGTGTTTGGAAGAGTCCTCCAAAACCAGCGGACATTCCCATGGTCAAGAAAATGCATGAAGCATTAGGGAGCTTAAAATAGCGACTAAAAGCATGAGAAACTGTGGCCCCCAGTTGTACAGCAACTCCCTCACGACCTGCGGATCCCCCGAAAAGGTGGGTCAGCCATGTGGTTACAGTCACCAGTGGAATTAACCTTAGGGGAACTTGATCCTCCTCATTATGTCCAACCTTGAAAATCAAGCCCATTCCCGCGCGCTTCATCCAGCAAACTTTTGGTAGAGGTAAACTATCAAAAGACCTGCTAAAGGAAGTGCCGGGACTAGATAAAAGAGATGGTGGTCACGAAATTCCGAGAGTCCTATAAGCACGCGCCCAAAAAACAGCATCAATCAGTCCAACCAGTACCCCTAACAAAATTGCATAAAGACTTAACATTACTAAATGTAAGTAAGAAAGACCTTTACTATCACTTAATTGTCTTACTTTCATCCTAGGAGCCTACTTTTCTTCTAGCTTACTTGCTTGATAAGTACGTGAATGCTTCATAATATCCGCAAAACTTGCGACGATAGCTTCTTTATATTCAGGATTAAGAACACTAGCGCCTACCTTGTCTAGCAGGGCTTGCTCTCGTTCGGGATCATAAATCGCCTTTCCAGTGCGTTGTTTATAAGCACTTACTCGAGTTACCAATTTCATACGTTCTTCCAACAAAGCCACAATCTCATTATCAACGGAGTCAATCTGTTGGCGAATCTCATTTAAGTCCATACTGACCTCCTTTTTTTCCTCTCCATTATAACAAAAATGACCTGAGGACAAAAGAGCCTCAAGCCATTGAATTGATTATAAAAAGAGTTTTCTTACCTGACTGATATTACTTTCATTAACAACCAGATACAGGGTTGCTCCTGCTTTTAGACGTGTGTCTCCATGAACAACTTCAGACTGGTCTTGAAAAATCTGAGTGGAAATCAAAACCCCGTCAGGTAAAGTTAAATCCTTAACCAATCGACCAGCTAAACTATCTGTAACTGGTAAATCAATCATCGTCGGTATATTATCAACTTGTTTTGGTTCGTGAGCGATTAGATTGTGAAGCATGGCTTCATAGACAGGTTCTCCTCCCATGAAATCCATGACGAGATAGGCAAACAGGGTCACGACCCCAATTGTCATCAATTGGTGAAGGTTCCCCACCATCTCAGTCACTAAAATCATAGCAGTTAGTGGTGCCTTAGATACCGCACCGAAATAACCAGCCATACCAAGAATGATAAAAATAGGGAACTGACTGACTTGTAAGAATCCTAAATTTTCAAAAGCTGCCGCAAAAACGCTACCAGAAAGAGCACCTAGAGTTAAAATTGGAAGGAAAATCCCACCAGGAAATCCTGAACCAAAGGACAACATACTCCAAACAAAGCGAATAGCCAAATAGAGGATGGCCACAGTTAGAGCAGGATGTAAACCATTTAAAGCAAGAATCAATTCATTCCCACCACCTAAAAGATGTGGAAAATAAAGACCAATAGGAATGATAAACAGAACTGCCAAAAGGCCATAAAAATGAGATGGCAAGTGGAAGATTTTCCCTAACCCTTGGTAGACCTTACCAATACGTAAGACAACCCACTCATAACCGTATCCAAGCACACCTAGAAAAGTCCCCAAGACAATAAGAATCCAATAATCTTTCAAAGGAAATACTGGTAATTTTTCTGTCATAGCAAGGACTGATACCTGACCAAAGATGCGTAGGGAAACAGCATTGGCCACTAAAGACGCCGTTAAAGCTGTCACCCAAACAGGACGAGAGAAATGATGATAGACTTCTTCAACGACAAACAAGAGACCAGCAATCGGGGCATTGAAGGCAGCCGATAATCCTGCTGCTGCTCCTGCAGCAATCAAGACACGTTTCTCACGTGCAGAGAGCTTAAGTCCCTCGGCTAATCCCTTAGCAGTCATGGCACCTAGTTGAATACTAGGGCCCTCACGTCCCAACATCAGTCCCATTGAAATCCCAAGGACACCACCCACGAACTTACGCCATAATACTGACCACCAAGACGGATGTAAGAGCCCCATCAGTTCCCCTTCAACATGGGGAATTCCTGAGCCCTTGATGTCTTTTTCCTGCTTAATAAGGAAACCAATAAAAAGTGCAATCAAGAGATTAACCAGGACAATTCCCAAAATCAGAAGTGGATTATGAAGGGCGTCTTTGTATATAGCTACAGAAAACGCGGCCCCTTTGGCAATTAACCAGCGAAAAAGACTGACCACTGCTCCTGCCGTCACCCCCACTAAGAGCCCTCGCCAAACGGACCAAAGGAGATGTTGAGATTGCGTCCTAAAATCTCTTTCTATTTCATTCATAAAAACTCCATTTTAACTACAATAAAAGCAGACTTTACTCTGCATTTTTTTCTTATGCTAATGCTTCTGAAACTTTTTTTCAGCGAAAGCTTCAAGGTTTTCGATATCTTCATCTTCAGCAGAAAGGTCAACCTTGACGCTATCAGCACCCTTAGTTGCACCAGTAAAGGTGAATTGTGTTTCAAATTCATCAACTGATTTACAGAAATAATCGTAGAAAGTATCTCCTGAACCTACAACACCAAAAATTTTTCCTGACAAGTCAAGGTCGGCCAAATCTTCGTAAAAGTCAACGATTTCATCTGGCAACTCACCATCACCATAAGTGTAAGTCGCTACGATACAGATGTCCGCATCTTCAAAATCAGCGGCATCAACCGTTGTACACTCGTCTACATCTACAGTGTGACCCAATTCTTCCAATTTTTTGGCAACGATATCTGCGATTTCTTCCGTATTACCGGTCATACTGGCATAAACGATTTTTGCTAAAGCCATAATGTCCTCCAAAATAATAAATTAGCTATATTATATCATACTTTTTTCAGAAAATAAATGCCGTAAATATCCTAAAAAACTACCCCTTAGGACAGTTTTAAATTTTGCAAGAGTTCGAAATGTCGATAGACAAGCCATAAACCAATAGCAATGACAAGCACAAGAACTACGGCTCTCATAAGACCTTTAAGAAAAGTCACGAACCAGGTTATAATCATAGATGTCATTAGCCAAGTCAAACCTGAGGCACCATATAGGGTTCGAATACTCTCAAGGGAGTGGCTAGTTAAGGTGTTTACCCAAGTGGGAATATAGACCCAAATATCATCACCTGATAAATCCAAACGGTAGGCAATCATGGTTCCCGTTGTTTGCAACCAGGTAAATACCCCAGCATTGAAAAGGATGAGAAAGCTTTGCATAGGGTAACGCCTAACAAGGTGTTTAATATAACGCATGACAGACCTCCTTAATTGGCATAAAGGGCATGAACCGTATCAATATCCACCTGTTGAATACCGTAATAAGAACCCGCTGATTGCATAACTGATGTCTTAGAGTCATCGTGATCCAAGCCAATGGCATGCCCCAATTCGTGCTCGGCCGTATTAACAATACGTTTGTGGGTATAACCAAAATCACTATTCAAGAGGAAATAACGATTCAACTTAACATCCACATGAGTGATACGATTTGTTAAAACATTAGTCTGACTATCCGCTAGACCAGCTGCTTGTGAATTAGCATCGGAATAGTCTGTCGCAACAATATCAGCTGTTGACGCATCATCTGTCAGAGTAAAGATGAAAGCACCCGTTTTGTTCCAATTTGTGATAGCTTCCTTATAAGCAGCTACCAAGGTTTCATCTGTAGATTGAATATAGATGCTAGCTGTATTTTGTGCCCATCTGGCACCATTAGACTCAGGAATTGTATCTGTCGTCGATAGGTTTGAAACGACCTTTTCAACATCACTTGTATTGGTCCCACTAAAACCTAGCTCAACTTGTCGAAAGGCACGGTTAATGTTTGTAGCTAAGGTACTTGAAGAGTTGTTAGCATAATAGATAAGTCCATAACCAACTATGGCTAGGATAAGGGCAAGTTTAAAAATAGCCCAAATAAGATTCCATATAAATCGTAAGAGAAGTTTGGGGATATAGAAGATTACTCTCAATAATTTTTTCAATACAGAGCCTCCTTTTCGAAATTTCCCCTAGTATATCATGCTCTAATCATTCTAGAAAGTAAAAAATATCACTTTAAGCTTTTATCATCTCTTTAATAAGATGTTACATACTTGACCAATTAGGATAAGCGTTCTTCTTTAATGTAATCAATAGGTAACCATTCTAAATAGGCCTCTAGTTGTTTTTCCCAATAATACCACTCGTGTCTTCCATGGTCTGTACTGTAGTCAATATCTAGGCCAAGAGCCTTCAAATCAGCAACTGCTTGATCTTGAGTGTCAAAAAGGAAATCTTCCAGACCACACCAAGCAAAAAATTTAGTTTTCTTGTCATGTTGCTTGGCTAAATTAACCAATTTATGCTGCTCAATATCTTTTCCTTCCAAATCACCAAAGACACCCTGCCAGTATTCCTTGGACTCAATGGTCTCATCTCTAATCATCTCTGTAGATAAACCAAGGGCACCAGAGAAGGAACCTGCGCAAGCAAAGTTATTCGTGGTTAAGGCAATTTTAAAGGAACCATAGCCCCCATAGAAAGTCCAGCAATAAAAGTCTTTTTACGCTTCTTTGTCATACTTGGGAAAAAAATCGTTGCATGACTTGAGGAAGCTCCTTGGCAATGGCATCGTAATATCTTACGCCATATTTAGTATTTGTATACCATCCATTTTCAGAATTAGGCATAATGACAATGAGGTTGGTCTTACGAAGGAGACGCTGAATATTGGTACGGAAGGCCCAAGAATTATGATTTCCCCCCATACCATGAAGAAGATAAAGGACTGGAATGTCCGTATCACTTTCCGTTTCAGCAATCTGATCACGATCCGGATAGATAACATCTACTTGACGGTATTGTCCTAGAACAACTGATGAGTATTCAATTTGAAAAAAAGGCCATTTGTCTTTTCCTTTCTTAATGATAGAAAAGCTGGGATAGCCCAGCTTTTTCTTTTTCAAAATAGTCTTGTGAGACTTTCTAATATCAATGAATGTAAGTAACATACTCACACTCTAATAATTAATTAACGTACTTCCATAACAACTGGAAGAATTGCTGGGCGACGTTTGGTTTGGTCAAAGAGGAACTTAGCCACATCATCGCGAACCGCACCTTTAAGTTCTCCCCAATCAAAACTATCTCCTGCCAAGTAATTTTCAACAGTTGCATTGACAATATCAGCAGACTCAGTTAGGATATCACGGCTCTTTTTAACATAGACGAAGCCACGCGTATTGACACGCGCTTTAGAGACAATCTTACGCTCCTTTTTATTGACTGTAATAGCAACGATAAAGATACCGTCTTCAGACAAGACCTTACGGTCACGAAGCACGATATTTCCAACATCACCGATAGCATTACCATCAATCATAACATCACCAGCTGGGACAGTACCTTCATGAAGGAAACCTTGGTCCTCTGATAAGTGCATGATATCTCCACGCTTAACAATGTAGATGTTTTCTGGAAGGAGCCCAACTTCAAGGGCTAACTCAGCATGAGCTTGAAGTTCACGGTACTCCCCTTGGACTGGGAAAAGATACTGTGGACGAAGAAGATTCAGCATCAATTGAAGCTCACGAGCATTGGCATGTCCAGATACACGAAGATTCTGTGTAATCATCTTAACAGCCCCACCAGCCTTATAGATAGCATTGTTTACGCGTGCGACCGCTGCTTCTTTAGCAATACTTGGTGTGGTTACGATATAAACTAAGTCCCCATCTTTGATTTGAACATAACGGTGACGGCCAACTGCCATTTTTTGAAGACCGTCGATTGGCTCTCCCATACGTCCATTTTCGAGGATAATCAACTCGTGGTCTTCGAACTTGTTCATATCCTTTGGTTTAACAATGAGCTTCTCATGCTCCACAGTCAATTTCTTAAGACGGATAGCTGTACGAACAATATTTTCAACGTCAAAACCTGTAAGAACAACGCGACGTCCATGTTCAGCAGCTGAATCAAAGACTTGTTGAATACGAACCAAGTTTGAGGCAACTGCTGCAATAATAACACGTCCATCTGCATCGGCAATAACTTGGTCAATCTCTTGGCCAACTTCTGTTTCTGAAGCTGTTTGTTCAGTACTTGTCGCATTTGCTGAGTCTGACAAGAGGGCCAAGACACCTTCTTGACCGATTTCAGCCAAGCGACCTAAATCAGTTTTGTAGTAAGGGCGAGCAGCTTGGTCAAACTTGAAATCACCAGTATAGACAATATTGCCTCGGTCCGTCCCAAGAACAATCCCCATTGATTCTGGGATAGAGTGAGTTGTCTTAAAGAATGAGACCACTGCATCATCGAATTCAATTTCAGTTTCTGAGTCAATGACATGGAAATTATTGAATTTATTAACGCCAGCACTTTTTTACAAAAAGCTTAGCTAACTCAATAGTAAGTGATGACCCAAAGACTGGTACTTTGGCGTCTTGCAAGATATAAGGTAGGGCACCAATGGCATCAGCGTGCCCATGCGTCAAGAAAATTCCCTGGATACGGTCTTTATTTTCAACCAAATAATCTAAATTAGGGATAACAAAGTCAACACCTAATTGTTCATTTTCAGGATACCTTAGACCAGCATCCAAGATAAAGATAGAGTCGTTAATTTCAACAATATAGAGGTTCTTAGCAGTTTCACGCACTCCACCTAGGGCAATAATTTTAATATCGCTCATGCTTGTTTTTCTCCTTTTTAGTTTGACTCTCTTCTAGAGCCTATTTATACAGACGGTCCAAGAAGCTGAACGTTCATGCGAACAGTCTCCTTGTCGATTTACAGGCCACAACAAAAAAGTTGCATACTCTTTAAGTATACAACCTTTTTGGCTTATTTTACAATTTAGAGTCAATCTGGGCCTACTCGAACATAGCGTAGTAGTCTGTGATATCCAATTGATCCTTTTCTTCCTTGGTAAGATCTTTAATGATTTGTCCATCCTTCATAACGATAAGACGGTTCCCATATTTTAGAGCATCTTCCATGTGATGGGTAATCATCAAGGCTGTAAGATGGTCTCTCGTCACAAACTCATCAGTCAACTTCATAAGAGCCACACTTGTCTTAGGATCCAAGGCTGCGGTGTGCTCATCTAAGAGCAAGAGCTCAGGACGTTTAAGTGTCGCCATTAAGAGGCTAAGGGCTTGACGCTGACCACCTGATAGAAGACCTGCTGGTGTTTCCAGGTGTTTTTCCAGACCGTTACTAATCCGTTCAATCAAACCTTGAAACTCCTCGGTATATAGGTGAAGATGACGTGATTTAAGGCCTCGTTTTTCGCCACGGTATTTGGCAATCAAAAGGTTTTCCGCAACAGTCATTCGAGGAGCAGTTCCCATTTTAGGATCTTGGAAAACACGTGAGAGGTGTTTGGCACGCTTCTCAGCAGGTAGAGCCGTAACCTCCTCACCCATGATAAAAATCTGACCACTAGTCAACATGAGGGTTCCTGCAATGACGTTGAAGAGGGTTGATTTTCCGGCACCATTTCCACCAAGGATGGTAATAAAATCACCTTCCCTAATGGTAAGATTGACATGATCCAAATAATTTTTTACGGTGTCAAAACCGTTATTAACCTTAACAGTTGCATCTTTGAGTTCTACAATAGCTGTCATCGTGATAAGCTTACCCCCTTATAGAATTTTCGGCGCAGGACAGGCGAAATCAAGCAAAGGGCTAGAACAATCGCACTAAAGAGTTTTAGGTAGTTAGTGTTAAAGCCAAAAGCGATTACAGCTGTTAAAAGGAACTGATAAAGGATTGAACCTACACAGATGGCAATCAATCGTTCCAACAAGGTCAAGTTAGTCTCGTACAAGACTTCACCAATGATAATGCTGGCAAGTCCGATGACTATAACCCCAATCCCTTTTGAAACGTCGGCATAACCGTCCTGTTGACTAATCAAGGCTCCTGAGAGGGCAATAATACCATTTGAGATAACAAGTCCCATCACTTCCATTGAATCCGTATTGATACCGAAAGATTTGGCCATATCGCGGTTATCACCAGTAGCAATGTAGGCTTGGCCTAGGCGCGTGTTAAGAAAGGCAATCAAGGAAGCAATAACAATAGTTACAGCTAAGAGACCAACGATTAAGAGGTTGTAATCCTTACTAAAAGGAAACAGATCTTGAATTGTCTTAATATCAAGGAGACCTAGATTGGCTCTTCCCATTATCATAAGCATGACTGAGTTAAGGGAAGTCATGACCAGAATTCCTGCCAATATCGTTGGAATTTCTCCTTTCGTATAAAGGAGACCAGTCACTAGACCAGCAAGACAGCCGGCTATTACAGCAACTAAGGTCGCCAAGATAGGGTTCCAACCAAAATTCATGAAGGTTACTGCTACTGCCCCACCTAAAGGGAAGGAACCTTCTGTCGTTAAATCAGGAAAATCTAAGATACGGAAAGTCATGTAAATCCCAAGACCTAAGATTCCGTATAGAAGACCCTGATAAATGGATGAAATAATCATAAGTCCTCCTTATTTATCAGCTTTAACAGCAATGTCTGACTGCTTAAGCACATCGTCAGGTATGGTGATGTTAAGATCTCGAGCAACTTTAAGGTTTAGCGTTGGAGTCCCATCATCAATCACATCAACTGGGATATCCTTAACTTTTTTACCTTTAAGAACTTTAATAGCACTACGGGCTGTAGCTTTTCCAAGCTCATATTGGTTTTGAGCAACTGAGGCCAAACCGCCTTCTTTAACCATGGTATCAACAGTTGTATAAACGGGAATCTTAGCTTGATTGGCTAAAGAGATTACTGTTGAAAAAGATGATGCAATGGTATTATCCTGAGGTGTCCAGATGGCGTCAACCTTACCAGTCATTACTGACATAGTTGTGTTGATTTCATTGGTTGATGGTACAGCGTATTCAACCACATTTAAACCGTCTTGTTCAGCGTATTTTTTAAAGCTTTCAACCTGTGATTTGGAATTGTCTTCACTTGAAGCGTAGAGAATACCAATTGTTTTGGCATTTGGTGTCAGTGATTTGACCAATTCTACTGTCTGCTTAATAGGTACTTTATTGGAAGTTCCTGTGACATTACCTTCCGGATGCTTGAGATCCTTAACTAATTTAGCCCCAACAGGATCTGAGATAGCTCCCATAATGACTGGAATATCCTTGGTAGCTGCCGCTAGTCCCTGAGCTGCTGGCGTTGCAATACCGATAACAACATCATTTTTATCGTTGACCAATTGTTTAGACATGGTTTGAATCTTCGATTGGTCCCCTTCGGCATTTAGGAGGGTAATTTGAACCTTGTCCCCTTTGTAGCCAGCTTCCTTAAGTCCATCCTCAATACCTTTCTCGATTTGATCCAGGGCATCATGAGTGACGAACTGGAGGATTCCAACTTTAGCAACCTTATGGGTACTTTGCTGTTCATTTTTTGAACAGATCTGTACCAATAGAGCCGAGCGTCAAGATAGCTAAGAAAACCAAAGTCCAAATTAAACGCTTGTTTTTCATATCTGTCTCCTTATATAAATTCTTACTCTCTATTGTAAGTCATTTTCAGTTAACTAGCAATATTCTTAATTTATAAAAAAAGCTTTTTAAAGAAGAAAAAAGCCAGAAGATAGCTTCTGGTTTTTTTACTCATTTTTTACTTACTGATATTGAGCTAAGTCTAACTTCATAATATGGAAGTAAAGGTCACCAAATTGTCCTTTGTATTCAATATCATGGCCGTTGATGGTTACCTTAGTTACTGGCGTTGAGTCTGGTATGGCAATCCAACAGGCTTGCTGAGCTCTAACGAATTCATTGTAATCTTCAAATGAGATATGGCATTCTTGCTTAGCTGCATTTAGATAAGAAATTTCAATCATGGTAGGACCTCCTTATAATCCTTTAACTGAAATATAGCTTATACTTCCTAAAAGGCAAAGTCAACTCTGACGACTTAGGAAAGTATCACGCATGGGTATACAAATAGACCCCATAACAAATGCTGTGAGGTCTATATTGATTGGAATCAGAATTCTACTGCCCTAAACGACTGCTAATTGATTTCAACATTTGCGTCGTTTTCAAGTATAGAATCCCATTTCTGCTAGAAGAATTGCCAGACCAACAAATGCAAGATCTGAACTCTCACTACCAGTTTCTGGATGGACAAAATCCTTAGTGTCTTCAGGTTCTGGTTGTGATTGTGGAGTTATCTGTGACTCTGGAGTTGGAGTCACAGTATGTTTGTAGATGTGCTGAGTATTACCATTTTCATCTACTACTCTTCTCAAATTAATAACTCGGGATTTCTTTCTTCTCTTGTTTGCCATCTTCTGTTGGGGAACAAGAAATTTCAGCTTTTGCTTGTTCACCATCAACTGTAGGATTTCCTGGAATTTCCTTACCATTCTTATCTACAAATGACCTAACTGGCAATACAGAGTAGGTGGATAGGTCGCTGAATCCTTAGTTCCGTTCACATCTTCATGAACCACTATAACTGCTGGGACAGGTCCTGTAAATTCAGCTTCTGGTGTGAATGTTGCTGTACCATCTGCATCTACCTTGTAACTACCAAGACATGAAATAGTCTTGGTAGTGGTTCTATCTTCAAATGTAACTGGAACGGCATCATTTATTGATACACGGATGTCACCTTCTGTAAAGATTGGCTTTCCTGTTTGAGTTGCACTCTTATTACCAACTGAAGTAACTGGTGTGACAGTTGGTCTATACTTATCAGTTGCAGTCTTAAGAGCATTATCTGACATTCTACCATCTCTATCACGACCAACTGAAGCCGTAAGAGAAACCTGTTACACCCTTGGCAGTCCCAGTAAATCCTGGGTCTGGTACAAAGGTAACCTATACAGTCAGCTCATATAAGTAGATTTCTTTTCCTTCTACAGTCAAAACAGGATCATTGATTACATTTCCAGTTGTTGGATCGACAAGCTTGGACAGATAATCAAAATCAGGTGTGATTTTAACTTTCTCATTATTATTATTTGTTCCTTCAATAGCGAATTCTGGAGTAGCAGTTTGACTAACTCCTTGAACATCCATAGATGTCTTGTCTTCCCCTTCAAGTTCTTTTGGAGTAACAGTTGAAATATGGAATATATAGTCCATCCATGCTATCCCAGACTTCATTTATAGAAGAATGTGCTTCTTTGTCTTTAGAAACTCAATCAGTTGTATAGCCGTTGTTATCAGTAATCTGATTTAGTATTCATTATGGCTACCTCAGTTGCCTCTAATTCATTATTTACAGCAAGTGCTGAAGTATTTGTCTAACCGTTAGCAACTACCAAATTCTCTAAGGAGGATTGAGCTATGAAAGATGATTCATGATTCTTGGCTTCTGATGTTTGACTTGATGAATCCATCGATTTATCAGTTCCACTACCATTATCTGTAGATTGAGAAGCTTCAGCTTTAACTCTTGCTTGGCTATCTGTAACTGATATTGCAGTTTCACTTGTTGCTTCGCTCGCAATAATTAATGCCAATGTACTATTATAGTTGTGCATCTTGACTAGTGGTGTAGCGGCACTGTTTGAACTTCTGTAGTTAACTCGTCTGTTAAAACTTTGTTATCAGTACCAAGCATCACAAGAGTTCCAAGTAAGACAGAGCACACGGCTACATTGAGTTTACGAATTGAAAATCTACTTATATAATTATTTAATAAATCTTTACCCACTTTGGTAATCCTCCAACACCTTACATTAAAGCATCTTACCCCTCAATGAGAATTAAAAGTATTTTCAAAATATAATCGTTTAACATTCTAACACGATCAGCAAAGTAAATTTATTTTT
>ENA-OQHD01000276-OQHD01000276.1-human-gut-metagenome-genome-assembly--contig:-NODE-276-length-20786-cov-3.066315_pt1 | contig 20786 bp, 27 predicted proteins | sample MGYA00242560_ERZ504711 | MGnify/ENA primary metagenome ERZ504711 (study PRJEB26092, sample SAMD00036198) | human gut metagenome | host: Homo sapiens | study: EMG produced TPA metagenomics assembly of...
ATATGACTTAATATTTGTATTTAAAATCATTTTAATATGATTACACCGTAAAAAAAAGGAGAAATTTTGTCACATTTGCACAAACTAAATTTCTCCCTTTTTGTAAATTGTCTTTATTGTTCTAAAATTTTCTTACTTTCTTCCTCTCTGTTTCTCACTCTGCTCGCGGTGGTACTGCAGCGTGTAGAGCTGGTAATATCTTCCCTGCGCTGCTAAAAGCTCCTGATGCGTTCCATGCTCCACGATTTTTCCGTGGGACAGTACGATAATCTCATCCGCATGCTGGATCGTCGAAAGACGGTGCGCTACGATCAGCATCGTTCCGATGTTCTTCATCTTTTCCATGGAATCCTGGATCAGAAGCTCGGTTTCGGTGTCGATGTTCGCCGTCGCCTCGTCAAGGATCATGACCGAAGGCTTATGGATGATGGTACGCGCAAACGAGAGAAGCTGGCGCTGTCCGGCGGAGAAGTTGTTTCCTCTCTCCCGCACCGGCTCGTCGAGGCCGTGATCCAGCTTGTTGATAAACTGGTCAGCATTCACGTAATGGCAGACGTCCATGATCTCTTCATCGGAAATCCCCTCCTCGCGGAGAATAATGTTGCTACGGATCGTTCCCGAGAACAGGAAGACATCCTGCAGCATCTGGCCAAATTTTTTCCGCAGGGAATCGATTTTGATCTTTCGGATGTCGATGCCGTCGATCAGAATCTCACCCTTCTGGAACTCGTAGTTCCGGCAGATCAGGGAAAGAATCGTCGATTTTCCGGAACCGGTGGAACCCACAAATGCGATTGTCTCTTTCGGATTGACGTGGAACGAAACGCCTTTTAACACCCACTCGCCCGGGATATAGGAAAACCATACGTCGCGGAACTCAATTTCGCCCCTGATGCCGGTAAGCTCGATCGCATCCGGCGCATCCTGCATTTTTGGCTCAAGATCCAGAATCGAGAATACTTTCTCGGCGGATGCAAATGCAGACTGCAGCCAGTTGAACTGCTCCGCCAGGTTCTGGATCGGGTTGAAGAATTTTGAAATATACATGTAAAAGCTGACGATCATACCGCTGGTAAGCGTCTGGCCGAGGAACGACATTCCCTCCAGATAGCCCTTGCCGCCTAAATACAAAAGGCAGAGCACGGAGCTGATATACAGCATGTAGACGAGCGGACGGAAAATACCAAACACGAAAATCTGCTCCTGCTGTGCGCGGCCGAGTGCGTTGCTCTTGTCGGTAAACTCGCGCATCTTGGCATCCTCGCGGTTGAAGATCTGTGTGATTTTCATACCGGAAAGGTTCTCCGACAGATACGTGTTGATGTCCGTAGTACAGTCTTTTACTTTTCGGTGTGCTCTTCGCGAGAATTTGCGGAAAATAATCGAGAACAGCACGATAAACGGCACGAAGCAGAGCACCATCAGCGTCAGCTCATAGTTCAGAAACAGCATCGCAATCAGAATACCGATGATCACGAAGAAGTTCTTCAGAAGATTGACCAGAAGGTTGGTGAACATCAGTGAAATCGCGTTCGTATCGTTTGTCGTTCTCGTGACAAGCTTTCCGACCGGAATCTCATTTAACTGCTCGTGGGAAAGGCGCTCGATGTGGACGAACAGATCCTCCCTCATATTGGAAATAATTTTCTGACCCGTCTTCTGCAGAATCACGGCCTGGAAATACGTGCACGCCATCGAGACAAGAAGGATTGCCGCATAGCCCGCTACCCACAGAAACAGGGCATTCAGCGCGAATTTTCCAACGACGAGCTCCTCAATTTTGCCGACGATCAGCGGCGAAATGATATCGTACGCGATCGAAAACAGCATCAGAAAACCAACAACGATAAACTGGCGGTAAAACGGCTTTGCGTAATCCATCAGACGCTGCATGATTTCACTGTCTTTCATGTTCCGCTCAAAGCCGGTTTCTTTTTCTCCATCTTTCACTACAAACGCGGCCACAATCAGCAGGGTGGAAATCACGCCGATGATCGCGCCGACCCAGAGAATCGGATAATAATTGTGCATTTCTACTCCTCCCCCGCTTCCTCTTCAAGTTTCTGCAGATCGACCATCTTGCGGTACGCCGTGCAGGTCCGGTACAGATCCTCGTGTTTTCCGACTGCATGGACTTCTCCGTCCTCGACGAACACGATCTTGTCCATCTGCTCCACCGTTGAAATCCGGTGTGCGATCAGAATTGTCGTCAGTCCCTCACGTTTTTTCGAGATTGTCGAGAATCGTGCGCTCTGTTTTGGTATCGACCGCAGAAACGGAATCGTCGAGAATCAGAATCGGTGCGTGTTTCATCAGCGCACGCGCAATCGAGATTCGCTGCTTCTGTCCGCCGGAAACCGTCACACCGCGCTCGCCAAGAACGGTGCGGTAGCCCTCTTTGAACTCTGCGATATTGTCATGGACATCGGACATCATCGCCGCATCCTCAATGGCCTCCTGGTTTCGTCATCAAAGGCGAAGAAATATTGCCGGAAATCGTGTCGGAGAACAGGAAGTTGTCCTGCGGCACGTAGGCACAGCCCTCACGCACGGTGTGGATGGAAACGGTGTTGACATCGTGGTCATCAATGAACAGCGTTCCGTCCGGCACGTTGTAGGTGCGGAGCAGCAGATCGACGATGGTCGTTTTCCGGAACCGGTCTTTCCGACGATGCCGACACTCTCGCCCGGCTCAATGGTAAACGATACGTTTTTCAGCACATCGTACTCCCCGTCCGGATAGCGGAAGGTCAGATTGCGGAACTCGATTTTTCCATGGATGGACGGCAGATCCTGCACACCGCCGCGGTCCTTCACATCGACTTTTGCGTCAAGCAGTTCCGTAATACGGTTTAAGGACGCTTTTCCACGGGATGTTTTCTCGATCAGCATGGAGACCGCCATGATCGGCCATACAACGGCCGAGAAATAGCCGATATACTCGACAAGCTGGCCGGCGTCGAAGCTTCCGCAGTAAACGAGATAGCCGCCGTAGCCTAAGATTACACAGATGACGGACTCGACGAACAGCGTTACCATAATGTTCAGCAGTGTGGAAATTTTGGTATATTCTACGTTGATGTCCTCGTTCTCGCGGTTCAGTCTACGGAACATCATCAGCTCTTTCGTCTCTTTGACGAATGCTTTGATGACAGCAAGACCGGAATAGTTTTCCTGCGCGAAATCGGACAGCTCGGAAAAGGCCGCCTGGCGCTCTTCCCACTTTTTCATCAGGTATTTGCCGAGCGTTGTGCCGGCGGCCATCAGAAATGCCATCGGGATCATGGAAAGGCCGGTCAGGAAGTGGTTCATGCGCCACATTTTGATCACGGCAAGCAGGCCTAAAAATCAGCGCATCGCAGAACATCAGAATACCGTCGCCGAAGCACTCCTGCACGGTATCGAGATCGTTCGTGTAAAGACTCATCAGGTTTCCGACTTTGTTGACCTGATAATACTCCTGGGACAGCTCCTTGCTGTGCGCGAACATGCAGGTACGAAGATCGGTCACCACGCGGATCGCGGAGCCGAAAAAAGCAGACTCGCCACAGGAAACGGCCGACTACCATGACGATAATGGTAATAATCATGGGCCGGCAGACCTGATCCAGCAGAAATTCCATATCAAACACCGCCGCCTGGCCGTTGACCAGAACAGGGTCGCCGTTCATGCCGTTGATGACCATGCGGTACAGCTCCGGTATGAAAAGCTGGAAATAATCTACGAGAATCAGCGCTGCAAGACCGAGAATCAGAATGGGCGCATTCTTCAGGTAGTATTTGTTAATGTACTTTCCAAATATCATATATTTTCTCCCTTCTTTTTTGTTTTTCGCCATTGTCTGCTATGATCTTTCTGACCATAACAGTCCTTCCCTTTTCCAAAGCGTTTTCGCCCCGGAATGCCTCCTTTCTTCTCCTGCATTTCACAGCTCCGATGCAATTTTAACAGAGATAAACAGAAGGAACTGGACTTTGAAAAATCCAATTCCTTCTGTTCCAAATTCACATTCCTGCTCCAAAAGCGTTCCGCTTCTTCTTTGCAGGACACCGTTGTCCTGTGAATGTTTGTTCTATTTTTTTCAGTATACGGTTCTTTTTACTCTCCCGTCAAGCATTTCACGCGTTTTTCTGTTTTCTTTTTATTTTTTTCCGTTTTCCGCTTTTTTGGCGTCAAATCTGCGCATTCCGGTTAAAATCAGCCAAAAGGAAGAAGAAGGCTGACGCCAAGTGTGATCCACCACGTTCTGGTCACGGCTGCAATCAGATATCCCACCAGGCAGACACACGCCGTAACGGCCGCAGACTGCATCTGCGTCGATACGTGGTTCAGATGGTTGCTCTGCGCACCCGCACTTGACATAACCGTCGTATCCGAGATCGGCGAAATATGGTCACCGCAGACCGCCCCTGCCAGGACGGCGGATACCGAGATAATCATCATCTCCAGATTTGTTCCGGCTGCGAACATGCCCGTTGCAATCGGCACAAGAATCGCGAACGTTCCCCAGGAGGTTCCCGTCGAAAAAGGAAAGGAACACCGCCACGGCGAACAGCACCACCGGGATAAAAATACTTGCGGATGCATGGTCTCCCACGACGCTTCCGACAAACTGGGCCAGGCCCATCGCATCACCGACGCCTTTTAAGGTCCACGCAAAGACAAGAATCGTAACCGCCGGAACCATCAGCTTGAAGCCCTCGGACAGGCTGTCCATAAAGCTCTTGAAGGTGATGACCTTCCGCGGCAGATACAGCGCCATCATAAACAGGATCGTCACGACAGAGGCAAAAATCAGACTTGTCTCTGCATCACATCCTGCGAACGCGGAAATCACATTGTCCGCGCCGCCGAGGAAGCCAGTGTAAACCATCGCTCCGATCGCTGATATAATCAGCACGGCAACCGGGAGCACGAGGTCGATGACTTTTCCGTTCGGATTGACCTCCTGCTCGGAAACCTGCTCAAACTCCTCGCCTCCGGTCGTGAAAAGATCACCTTTGGCGGCATTATCCTCGTGGAGCTTCATCTGTCCGAAGTCAAAACCAGTATAGCAGATGTAAAAAAGCCATCACAATCGTAAGGATCGCATACAGATTGTACGGAATCGTCCGCAGGAAAAGCTGAAATCCGCTGATTCCCGCATCCGCCGGCACATACGAGTTGACGGCTGCCGCCCAGCTCGAGATCGGTGCGATAATGCAGATCGGCGCTGCGGTGGAGTCGATGATGTATGCGAGTTTCGCGCGGGAAACCTTGTGGCTGTCCGTGACCGGGCGCATGACAGAGCCGACTGTCAGACAGTTGAAATAGTCATCCACAAAAATCAGAACACCAAGCCCCATCGTTGCCAGAAGCGCACTCCGCTTCGTTTTGATCTTCGTCCCCGCCCATTTTCCATACGCCGCCGAGCCGCCGGATTTCGCCATCAGCACGACAACCATGCCAAGCAGGATATCGAAGATCAGAATGTTGATGTTCATGCTGTTCCGTAAAATTTCAAAGAAGCTTGTGAACGCATCCCACGGATGGAAGCCGGTGTACAAAAGGACACCGACTGCCGATCCGATGAACAGGGAACTGTAAACTTCTTTTGTTACAAATGCAAGCAGAATTGCAAGCAGCGGCGGGACGAGTGCCCACCAGGTTCCGATAAACATTGAACCATTCATGTCGTCTGTTTTCCCTTTCTGCTGTTAAGTTCGTTTACACTTCCGGCGTCACAATTTTTCCAGCTACTGCACATGCTGCCGCTGTCTTTGGAGATGCCAGATAAATTTCAACTTTAGAAGTACCCATTCTTCCAAGAAAGTTTCGGTTGTTCGTTGCTACAACACGCTCGCCGTCAGAGAGGATTCCGCCCGCTCTTCCGCAGCACAGACCGCAGCCTGGATGTGTAATCATGGCGCCTGCCTCTGCCAGTGTATCGAGAATGCCCATTTTGCTTGCCTGCAGATAAATCTTGCGGCTTGCCGGTGTTACGATCAGTTTTACGTAGTCGGCTACCTTTTTTTGCCTTTTAAAACCTCGGCTGCCGCCTGCAGATCCTCGAGACGGCCGTTCGTACAGGAACCGATGAAGACCTGATCGATCGGGGTTCCCTCGAGAACGCTGGTATCACGGATCTTGTCTACCTGGGACGGGCATGCCATCACCGGCACGAAGTCCTCAGCACGGTAAGTAATAGTGCGCAGATATTTCGCATCCTCATCGCCTTTTAAGCTCTTCTGATAGTCATTGAGTTCGATCTCGCAGTATTCTGCGGTCTTCTCATCCGGGGTAAAAAGTGCACATTTGGCACCTGCCTCGATCGCCATGTTGGCAATCGTCATACGGCTTGCCACGGTCATATTTTCTACGGTGTTTCCTGAGAACTCCAGTGCGCGGTACGTTGCGCCGTCTGCACCGAGGTCACCGATCAGACGCAGGATAATGTCTTTTGACATCACATTTTTCGGCAACTCGCCTTCGATGACAACTTTGATCGTCTCCGGCACTTTGATCCACATCGTACCCGTTCCAAGGATGCTCGCCATCTCTGTGTAGCCGATTCCGGAAGAGAATGCACCGACACAGCCGTATGTCGTCGTGTGGCTGTCGGTTCCGAAAACAACGTCGCCCGGTTTTACGTAACCTGCCTCTGTCATTAACTGATGGCAGATTCCGTCGCTTCTGTGTACGTTTTTCATGCCGTATTTCTTTGCAAATTCATCGCCTTTGTGGAAATGTCTCGTATCGTCCACCTGGCTTGCCGGAACGAGGTGGTCGTAGATCAGAACGACTTTATCCGGGTCCCACAGTTTGGTAAAACCCATCTCCTCGAATTTATCGCCGACAAACGGGATGAAGATATCATGAATCATGACTCTGTCCACGTTGACCGTCACAATGTCGCCCGGTTTTACGTCTTTTCCGGTGTTGTGGCGGATGACTTTTTTCAATTACTGTATTGCCCATCGTTTCTTCCTCCCGCTCTTAATCCAATCCGTTGCGCTTGCGCATTGCCTTTACCAGGCCGCCTGCCTGAATGATATCCATCAGGTTCTCCGGCAGAGCTGCGATCGGGTATGATTTTTCCGTTGTAATCAACATGCTCATTCATCTTGACGGTGATGGTGTCGCCCTCTTTGATATCGTCGTGCAGATCCGGCTGCTCGATCAGAAGAAGGCCGTTATTGATGGAGTTGCGGAAAAAGATCCGAGCAAAGGATTTCGCGATAACGCAGGAAATGCCGAGCGCCTTGATGATCTCCGGTGCCTGCTCTCTCGAGGAGCCGCAGCCGAAGTTCTTTCCTGCCACGATGATGTCGCCCTTTTCAATCTGTCCGGCCAGTTCCGGGCGGAGCGGGGAAAAGCCGTACTGTTTCATATCGTCAATTGTCTTTAAAGCAAGATACTCGGTCGGGATAATGATATCGGTATCAATATCGTCTCCAAGCACCCATACTTTTCCTGTAAATGCTTCCATATGTTTATTCTCCCAAAAATATTATGTATCCCTCAAAGAAAATGGTCAGATCTGATCTGCCGTCGCAATCTTTCCGGCAATCGCGGATGCGGTTACCGTAGCAGCGGATCCCAGGTATACTTTGGAGCTTGGATGACCGGCACGTCCCTTGAAGTTACGGGTTCCAGTGCTGATCAGCACTTCGTTCTCACCGATGACACCCTGGCAGCTTCCCCAGCAGACGCTGCAGTTCGGGTTCATCACAATAGCTCCTGCCTCCATGAAGGTATCGATGATACCCTCTTTTAATGCCTGACGGTAAATCGTCTGACTCGCCGGAACGACAAGGAAACGGACGCCCTCTGCGACTTTCTTTCCGCGGATGATCTCTGCGCCGACGCGGAGATCTTCGATTCTTCCGTTGTTGCAGGATCCAAGGAATGCTTCATTGATCGGCGTTCCGCAGGTCTCTTCTGCCGGAACAACGCGGTCTACGAAATCCGGTTTTCGCAACAACCGAGCGGACTTTGGAAAGGTCAAAGGTGTACTCTCTGACGTATTTTGCGTCCGGATCGCTGTGGAAGATTTCTTTTGGCTCTCTTCCGTGCTCTTTCAGGTACTCGATGGCTTTCTCATCTGCCTCAAAGATACCGGTCTTGGCGCCGGCCTCAACTGCCATGTTGCAAAGTGCCATACGGTCGCTGATGCTTAAAGTCTTTGCACCCTCACCGGTAAACTCCATCACCTGGTAGTTGCATCCGTTTGCGCCGACCTCGCCGATGATGGTGAGGATCAGATCTCTCGCATAAACGCCCTCCGGCAGTTTTCCTACAAGATTGAATTTTACGCTTTCCGGTACGAGTACCCAGGAAGTTCCCGTTACCATGCCGTACAGGAAATCGGTACAGCCGACACCGGTGCCGAATGCGCCGAGTGCTCCGTAAGAGCAGGTATGGCTGTCAGCGCCGAAGATCAGCTCGCCCGGGCGGACATAGTTCTCAATCATCACCTGATGGCATACACCTTTTCCCTCCCAGAAATCAATGTTGTTCTCTCTTGCAAAATCACGCATTTTTTTACTGGGACGCCGCTGTTTTCCGGGCTGTCGGACGGTACGTTGTGGTCAACGATAAAAACCAGCTTTTTCGGATCCGCGATGTGCGGATGGTTTAATTTATTGCGATACATATCAACCGTCAGATGAGTAGTTCCGTCATTGCTCATCAGACGATCCAGTGTTACGGTATGAATATCTCCCGGTTTTACTTCCGGAACGCCGGCTGCAGCGGCGATAATTTTCTCTGCAATTGTCATTCCCATGGTCTTACTCCTCCTCGCGGTTCAAAGAAGCGATCAGGCCTCCCTGATTCAGTATATTCTGCATATATTCCGGCAGTTTCGTGCAGGTGTACGTTTTCCCGTTCACTTCTGCAGTTCCCTCGGACATGTGAAGGATCATGGTATCACCGTTTTCTACGGCATCCGGCAGGTCTTTACAGACAATCGCCGGCAGACCGATGTTGATGGCGTTGCGGAAAAAGATTCTGGCGAAGGATTTTGCGATAACTGCCTGCACACCCAATGCTTTTAAAACACCCGGCGCCTGCTCTCTTGAGGAACCACAGCCAAAGTTTTCTCCTCCTACGACAAAATCTCCCGGTTTTACTTTCTTTGCAAAGTCCGGATCTAACGATTCAAACGCATGGCCTTTCATCTCATCCAGATTCGGCAGAAGCAGATACTGGGACGCGATGATCTGGTCTGTATCAAGGTCATTATGAAATTTAAAAATTTTACCCTGTTCCATTTTCTTTCGTTCTTTTCGCATAAAAATTCTGACAAAATCTATTGTAACACAAAAGATATGGTTTGCAAAAAGGAAAAAAAACGCAAAAAAATTATAGGCCAGCCTCACCTTTTTCCGGTAAGACGGCCTGAAATGCTTCTTTAGTGGGTCGTTCCCATTGCCTCTTTTACTTCTTCTTTGTTGGTTACAACCGCCTCAATGCAGTACTCCAGAGATTTTGCAATCGTTTCCAGCGGCATGCTTGCCATGGTGCTTGCTTTTCCGACTACCTGCTCGCATGCGAACGGTACGTGGATGAAGCCTGCGCGGATGTTCGGATATTTCGTTGCGCACAGGTGAAGCACATTGTACATGACGCAGTTGCATACGTAGGTGCCTGCGGTGAAGGATACGTGGCACGGAAGACCGTGTTCGCGGACGTTCTGAACCATTGCTTTGACCGGAATCGTTGCAAAGTATGCGGTCGGGCCGTCTGCCTGCAGCGGTTCATCGGACGGCTGCTCTCCGGCGTTGTCCGGGATTCTTGCGTCTGCAAGGTTGATGCCGACTTTCTCTACGGTTACGCATGCGCGTCCGCCTGCCTGTCCGACATCGATGACAACGTCCGGATTGTGCTCTTTGATGGCTGCTTCCACGCAGGAAATACTTCTGGTAAACTCGGTCGGGATCTCAACTTTTACGATCTCTGCTCCGGCGATGGTATCCGGCAGAAGTTTGATGGCCTCGAATGCCGGGTTCACGCTCTCTCCTCCAAATGGGTCAAATCCTGTTAATAAAACTTTCATCGTCTTTTCTCCTTTTGTCTCTTAATTTTTGTCTCCTGGTTCTGTCCTTTAGTATAACACAGGCTCGGGTGCAATAATCTTTCCCCGGTCCATAATCTGACGGTTATCGGTAAAAATATCGGGTTCCCGGCAGACCAGGTCGAAGTGGCCTTTCGCATTCTGCACGCCGCCGAGCGCGATATTGCGTCCAAGCCCTACATGGAAGGTTCCATACGCGGATTCATCCTCAATGTAGCAGTTGCCGAGGCAGTTCGAGCACGAATTCAGTCCGATGCCAAGCTCTCCTGCGATATAAATCCGTGGATCGAAATATTCCTCCATGTACTTCTTTAAGCGGATGCCGGTCGGTGTCTCCTCGATATCGACGATTCTGCCGCCCTTGAAGATGATTCTCGTCGGCTCATCGGCTCGTCCGATGTATCCCAGCGATCCGTCGAGCACCATAATGCCCTCTGTCTTTGTCTCCTCGATCGGCACATAGACCTCAATACTTGAGGACGAATAGCCTTTTCCGTCTCTTAATACGCCGTTGAAAAATCCCGGATTGCGGTTCTCTTTGTAGAACATCATATCCGTTCCTGCCGGTGTCGTCACATGCACTTTGCCGGATGAACGGAGATACTTCATAAACAGCTTTGCCATCATGCGGCTCTTTTTCGTGTCCATCAAAAGGAAATCGAACTCCAGAAGACTTCTTCCGTCGTTCGTCGAAAGCGGAAGCGACAGAAACTTTTTGTGCTTCTGAATCGCACGCTTCGCTGCTTTTGTTGTCACAAGCGAATACTCGGTCGCTGCAATGATCGCAGTGTAGGGATCAAAGACCGCCTCGTTATCGTCGAAAAAGATGCCCACATGGCGTCCTTTATTTTCAACAATCAGTGTGTTGACGGACCGCGCTTTTTTCCGCGCCTGCATTTCCAGCGCTTTCGCCTCCGCCTGATGCTCCTTTGATGTCACAATCAGTACTTTATCCCACGCTTTTACTCTTACCCATTCGTGGATGATGATCCAAGCCCCCCGTTCCATGTTCGGTGTCATTTGTTTCTCTTCCTTCTCCTGTCATATCTAGTCAACCATTTTACGGACGTTAAGGCCACCGCCCTTCCCTTTCGGAAAATACGATGACCTTAGTTAGTCTGTCCTGACGATTTACTTTAATACTATCATATAACAGATCTGGAATACAAGCATAATTAATCCAACCAGCACCTGATTTTTGATTACGCCCCAGCGGTCCTTCATATTCAGGATTGCAACCGGTACGATATTGAAGTTTGCTGCCATCGGAGTCATTAAGGTTCCGCAGTAACCGCAGGTCAGTGCGATCATACCGATGACTACCGGATTTGCACCGTATGCCAGTACGAACGGAGCACCGATACCAACCGTCATAACGGTGATGGCTGCAAATGCATTACCCATGATCATGGTGAACAGTACCATACCAACGGCATAAACGATGATACCAATATTAACATTTCCTTTCGGAACAACTTTCTCTACGATCTGTGCAATAACCTCACCAACACCGGCTGCAGTAAAGACACCGCCCAGGCAGCCAAGCAGCTGCGGCAGCATACTGAGCGGTCCTGTAAGGGAAAGAAAACGCTCGGAATCTTTCAGGAAAACCTGCGGTTTGTTCTCTTTCGAGTCGTATGCAACCAGGAAAATAATGGCTACGAGAACACCAAGTGTAATCGCGATCATGGAGCTCATATTGGAGAACAGTGAAAAAGCAAGGGAAAATACAGCAACACAGAATGCCGGAACGAAAATCTTCATTCCAATCTTCTTAAACTGTGCTTCGGTGTGTGCTTTTTCCGGTGCGTTTGTTTTTCCAACCTTTACTTTCTTGAAGATCGGCGGCAGACACATAATAATAACAAGGACACCGGAAACCTTGGCCGGAAGCCAGGTGCCAAGTGCTGTAACAATACCGAACGAACACCAGAAAATGGCTGTTCCGATTCTGGACGGATTTTCTTCATCCAGAAGGTTTTTAATGCCCGCGTAGATTGCAATCAGGCCAACGAGAATCCATACAATATTTAATCCGGCCGTATTAAATGCGGCTGGAACCTGTATAACTTTTAATGCGCTCATCTAGTGTTCCTCCTATTTCTGTGCCTTTTTGCCGGCTGATTTTTCATAGTATTTTTTCGAAATCCGATTGTCTTTTACAATGATATAGACACAGGAAACAACCAGCGAGAATAATGCAACCGGAATTTCAACTGCCGCAAGGTCAATCAGGCTTACTTCATAGCCAAGACCGGCAAGTGTCGTCTGTACCAGAATTCCACCGGCACCGCCGACAAACAAAACCTGGAAGAAGAACCAGGTGAAGTTCTGCATTGCTGCTGCAAGTCCTTTGACTTCTTCTAAGTGCTCTTCGTTTACGGTACCTTCTTTGTTCTCGATCGCACCTTCTGCCATCGGAAGAAGAACCGGACGGATGAATCCGGCAACACCGCCGAATCCTACGTTGAATGCACCGAACAGGCCATTTAATACGCCGTATACAGCGATCAGCTTGCCGGCTGTTGCACTCTTAACTTTCTTAATCAGGTTTGCTGCTGCTTCACGAAGACCGTTTCTTTCAAGCGTACCAGTAACGAGCAGGATCATCATGAAGATGGCCATGCTTCGGTTCGCTACGAAGTTGGTTCCGATGGTCTCAAGAAGACCACCGACGCCAAGGCCGCCAACGATCCCTGTCGTAATCAGCGCCAGGAAAATAATGAGGATTGAATCCAGTTTCAGCGCGAATCCGACGATAACGATTAACACGCCAAGTAATTTGATGAGTTCCATACCTAAACTCCTCCTTAAATAAAATGTAGTTTTTTTGGATACAGACTGCTCCGCACGCTCGTGCTTTCACAACCCTGTATCCTGTATTTCTTCCAGTTACCTAGAGACAATCATCGGTCTCTTTCGTATGTAGCTGGTCAAAATCGTTCCATCCTGCTCGGTAAAGCGGCAGTCCATAACGTTCCGCGCCTCCATGAGCATCTGTATTGTCACTTCGTCGTGCGCCACATGCGCCCGTGCACACAGGTTCAGGTATTCTCCCTGTGCCGTTTCATCCGCAACCTCGCTCGTATAAGCGACCGTTGTGATCCACGGATAGCGGATCGACGAATATCCATGCGCCGGATTCGATTCATACGGAATCCAGTAGTTGATCATTTCTTTATAATAATTGGCCGGAAACAGTTTCGGCATCCACGCATGGGCATATTTTTGCAAACTGTGCACTCCACTCCTGGTTCAGTGCTTTCATCTCCGGATATTCTGCAATCTTGTCTGCGATCACATCCTCCATGACCTTATTCACATCATAGTTTCCTTTGTATTCCGGATTCATTACATACCAGAAATAACCATATAAGAGCGATCTCGGAAGCCAGAAACCTTTGTAGGACGGGGAGGTATAACCAGAAAACTGCTGCTCCCATTCGTGGCTTGGCACACCGTGGTTATCCACCATCATATCCGGTGCATATTTCTCGTAAATCCGGCTGATGCCCATCGCTTCGCTGTGAATCGTATCCTGCTGGAAATAATGACGGTAAAACTCTTTTCCAAGAGAATTGAACCGCGCCACATGGAATTTCCACGTCGGATGCTCCTTCTGCAGTTCATAGTGAATCGCTGCACCGTCCACGTTTTCCATCGGGATCAGGATCAGATTCAGCTTATCCGGCAGCTCTTTGTAAACATCTTCTGTTAAAAGTTTCTTCAGCAGCATAAACGATGCATTCGTTGAGGCAACCTCGTTTGCATGGTGTCTTGCATTGATCACCTCGCTCGGCACTCTCGCCAGACGCTTTGTCAGCGACAGATATCCCTCGTACTCCGGTTTCAGCCAGACTGCATAGAGCTCGCGGCCCGTATAGGAAACGGCAATCCGGAAGACCTCGATACCCGGAACTTCTTTCAGCTCCTCAATGATCTCCCGATACGTATCGTATCCGATCAGTTCGTGCTCATGCAGGTTGATGTTCTCGATCCGTTTCGCCTTTGGCTTTTCTTCCCGCTCCGGAGTCTGTACCGCGTACGATGCGCCGCTTTCTGTTTCAAAGACAAGCGCTGTTTCCGCAGGAACACAGCTGCATTTTTCAAGAATACCTTTCGACCACAGCGCTGCGTATGCTTTTACGGTAGCCTCTGCTGCGCCTTTCACTGTGATATGGAAATTCAGCTCTCCGTTTTCCCACGAAACTGCGGAAATCCAGGTTTCGACTTCACTTCGTTTTCTCTCTGCGGCAGCGGTCTCTCCGTCTTTTGTGATGCATGCCGCATCTTTTAACGGCTCTGTCAGCGTAACGCGAAAGACCGGCCGGCCCTCTTTCTGATGGATCACCGGCAGAATCAGGCCCGGTGCATCCAGCATCACGCCGGCTTTCTGAATGCCGTAATTTTTAAAATAATCACCGCCCACAAAATACATGTCCTCATGGAGTGCATCAAGCGATGAGATCAGATCCTCACGGGAACCGGTCGGCTCGTCCGGCTCGCTTACCGTAATGTCCATTCTCAGTTCGTGGAAGAACGGCTGCATCTCCTCCGCAACGGTTCCGCCCGTTTTTTCCTCGATATAGCGGCGGCAGTCCGGAAGGACTTCGCTCTGGTAGACATCCCAGATTTCTTCCAGATCGGTGCGGACTTTTTTGTCAAGAATGGTCTTGCCATTTACTTCTGCTTTTATATAACCAGTCGACGGGTGAACTTTTCCCATCTGCGGGTATTCATTCATATACGGACGCTCCGACCACGCGGCCTTGTACGCATCCTCACAGCAGACGCTGTTTTCTTTGCTTCCCTGGCAGAGATATGTGATGTCATCTTCTCCCTCATAGGCTTTGAATACGACATTTTTTCCTCTCGATACCGAGCTCTTTTACCAGAAGATCCTCGATCGGGTACAGCTCCTGCAGATAACGGATCGGTAGGTCGTACCAATTTGTCCGGCGTCTCGGCACTCAGGTTGTGGTAAGACGGGATGGCTCCGCTTTTCATCATTCCATTCCATCTGGCCTTCTGGGAGAAACGGTTTGAAATAAACGGTAACCGTATCGGCTCCGGCCTCTTTCAGACGCGGAAGCATCTCTTCTGCCAGCCAGGAATAGCCCTGTTTGTAGGCACAGTAAATCGTTGTCTGTTCCGGAACAGCGCCTGCTTCGCGGAATTTTTGCATCGATCGCTTCGCACATCTTCCGGCGCACGCTCTCGGTCTCGCTGACTGCTCCGGTGATTTTTACGGTGCTTCCCTCTTTGAGTTTCGGATAGACTTCCGTTTCCAGAAGTTCTTCAAATACTTCGACCTCCCATGGGAATTCATATACTTTCTCGTACAATTTTCTGACCGGATTTGTAATTGTAGACTTCTGCATCTCCGGCCTCGTTTTTTCTGCTCTTCGCTCCAGCGCGGCGATCCGTAAACCGCATAGGTGCCGCTTTCATTTTTCCTGTAAAGCTTTCAGTTCGGCAAGCTGGCCGTCCTCTCCGCGTAGGATAAAATCATCCACCATGTCCATCAGGAGATCTTTCCAGCTTCTCTCACCGCAGATCTTTGGAAATGTATTGCAGAGGCGGGCGGTGAATGCGGTCAGTGCTTCGCCGTCTCCGCGCAGATACACTTTTACGCCGTCACCGTCTGTCTCTCCAAGGACCAGTTCTGTCTGATCTGCATTTTTCCAAAAATAATCTGATTTCCCTTGTAACCCGCCTCGGCAAGAATGGTTCCTTCGTATCCTGTCGTCTCCATCCCGAAACGGTATGCCAGATCACACGCTGCAAGAAACATAGCATCGCTTGCGTCCTCTGGAAGCACCAGTTTTACATCAAGTGCATCCGGGAGGAAATCGTGATTCTGATCTTTTAAAAAACGGACCTTTTTGGAACATTTTTTCCAATCCTGTTTTTTCCCGGAAATCCAGGTCGTAAACCGGCCCGATGTGGTCCGAAGCCGCCTCATACCCCTCCGGGGCTGCATCTGCTGTTTTCTTCCACAGCTTCCGGAATTCTTCTTTTGTTTCCGGTACCGGGATTTCTCCATCCGCGGCTGCAACAGGAAACACTGCCGTCTCTGCCTGGAAACCAAGAAGCAGCGCCGCCTCAACGGTGTTTCGCTTCTGTTCTTTTGTCATATCTGCTGTAAACCTTAACCGTTTCATGCATGCACCTCCGAAATCGTTATCGTTCACACATATGTTGTAACTGTAACCAGCGGTTGGATTCGTCATCCAAAATCCGCCGTTTTCCGCACTGCATCATGAATTCAATTCTACTAAAATGTTCAAAAGATGTCAACCTGTTTCTGATTTTTCTATGAAATTTGCACAATTCTTCCAATAAAAATCAATTTTGCGTCCGTACTATCTGAAAATTTTGTGGAAAATTTCTTTTTCCTCAAAAATGAAAAAGAGGCGTTCACAGCCAGCAGAAACATTTCTTTCCTGCGGACCGTGACAGCCTTTTTGCCGTCTTTCATTTTTCTTATTTCCAGACCGTATCGTAGTTGATCGGTTTATAGAATGCCTTTTTCCCGGCTCTCATGATCATCCGGACGGTTGCCGAGAAGCCACATGGTTTTAGTTGCGACTGCCTCCGGGGTCATATCGTATGACTCGAGAATGTTGCACAGGGTTTTCATCTCATGGCCGACTTCATAGACGGTCATATCGCTTCCCTCGTGAGAAACCTGGGTACACATGATGATGAGTTTTTCCGGGTACTTCTGGCAGAGCTCGTAAAACGGCTCCTTGATGCTCGCCGGAATACCGCCGACACCGAAGCTCTCCACAATGATCGCATCGTAGTGCTCAAAAATCGCCGGAAGCAATACCGGGCTGATTCCCGGGATCAGTTTCAAGAGAAAAACGTTATCGCTTAAGTTTTCATAAAAACGAACCGGCTTTTCATACGGCAGCATCGGCAGATACCGCAGAATCCGGCGGTCCTGTATTACCGCAAGGTACGGGAAATCGATGCTGGAAAAGGCATTGTAGCTCTTCGTCCGCACCTTCTTCGCGCGCGTTCCCGCGATGACTTTTCCGTCGAACACAATCTGCACACCCTGGGATGCATCATCACAGGCGTAATAAAAGCTGTCGGACAGGTTTGTCTTTGCATCCGTGATATCCAAATTGATCGGCCGCTGTGCTCCGGTGATGACGATCGGCTTTTCCGAATTCTGAATCATATAGGAAAGCGCCGCCGCGGTGTACGCCATCGTATCAGTTCCGTGCGCGATGACGAAACCGTCGTAATCCTCGTAATGCTCCTTCGCCACTTTCACCAGCGTGCTCCAGTTCTCCGGAACCACATTCGAGCTGTCCAGATTAAACGGATTCACCGCCGTAATCTCACAGAGGCCTTCCACCTCCGGAATATAAGACAATAACTCCTCCGGCGTAATCTGCGGAGTCAGACCATTTTCCGTCTTCTTCGAAGCGATTGTGCCGCCGGTTGCGATAAACAAAATCTTTTTCAATGTAAATCACTCCTGTTTTCTCGTTTGGTAAGAAGTTTTCTTTATCTTAGCAGACTTTTTCGGCGGTGTAAATGATGAATTTGAAAATCAGGAAACCAATTCTTTCCATCGTTTTATTCATTCACAGACATTCTTTTCAGAATTTCCGTATTCATTTCATCGTAAGAATTCCAATATTCCTTTCGAATTGAAATTCCCGTATAATTGAAAAGTTCTTTGATCATCGCCATGATTTTTTCGCTGCTGAACCCTGTCAATGCCACAATTGTTTCTTCTGTAACAGAAACAATTTCATGCGCCGCAAGATTACGTATATTTTCTTCCACGCTTCTTACATTTGCAATCAATTCTTTTAAATGAGCATCTTCCGATAAACCATCAAGCAGGATTTTTAAATGAATGGAATAAATATCCCCTCCCAAAAATTCTTTATTCTTCTCCGCATAATATTCTTTAAAAACTTCTTCTGCTCTTGTTCCCTCCAATTTTCGTTTTGACCACCATCTACGCTCTTTTCCATCTTCTCTTTTCTTATTGCAATAATCATTAATATCAATTTTGCACTGTTTTTTCAAAATAATTTCAAACAAGTCCACTATTAATGGTGTAATGGAACGCACGAAATCAACATATTCTTCTTTTTTTAAACGCAGTTCCATGTTAAGTGCATATTCAAAATATTTCCTCTGTGACGATGAACGGACCGGCAGACACTGAATCTTCGTTTTTTGCAATCATTTTGTCTACACTCTTAAAATCCAGCAAAACTCTTGCATAAGCTAACTTTAGAAGATCCTTGTACTCTGTCGTCATTTCATCCGGCAATGTCTCTGCAATATCAAACGCAGCACTGTAATTATAAGCCAGCACATGCTTCTTTAATAATCTCTTCTTTTTTTTCATATTTGCCAGCGTCGGGCATTGCACCTCTTTGCAGCGGTTCTCATAATTTTCTGCATTATCCTCATTTAATTCCCACAATGTAACCACATCATAATCTTTATGAACATGTTCGTTGATCCTTTTCTCTGGAGTTGCCACCTGTATCAGTTTCGCAGGGAATTCACCAATTGTCTGCAAAACCGCGAGTCCGCTTTTCATCGCCGGTGTGCCCGATGATATATTCAGCAGCAGCGTATCTGTCTCATCCATCGTTTGATACACTCTGCTTATAATATCGCGAAAATCCTGATAAAAATAATCGAATTCATGAACCTTTGTCAGTTCCCTCCTTTCGATTACCTCATATTCCACTTTTCGATTCTGCATCTGTGCCAACCGATCCAGACAGTAACGATATCGATTGTCCTTTTCCTGGTTGTCCAGCATCTCCTTTGACATATATAAAATGACTTTCTGCGGCTGATACACTCTGCAGATATGCAGCATAGATCCATCATGAATATTAGTAGATGAGATCGGATCTGTTCCTCCAACTGGTGTAAATAAAATAGTTTGATTCATTCTTCCCCTCCGTCAAATAATGATTACTTCTTCGTTTTTGATCTCCTGATTAATTCCAAACAAATTAACCTCTCCAGCCCCTCTGATTTTGTATATTTCGAACACTATCCGTTGTCTTATCAATTAATTTCGGGATTTCTGCTAATAATTTTCGATACAAACTCTCCGATACCATTGCCTCAAATGCTGATTTCTGGACACGGAAGCCATATCCGTTCATTTTCTTTGCAAAATCTGTCCGGCACTTGTTATTCACAATATCATAAATCACAAGAATGTAAACCTTTTTCTCCGTCTTTATTTCTTCTGTATTCCAAAAATAATTTTCCATCCAAACAGCGCCTTTCTTTTTATCGAATCAAGATCGGAGAATATTCTTCTACATTTTCCTGTCTCGATTGCTTTTACAAACTGGTTAATCTGCATATTTAATGCCTGCCGGAAACTGACGCTGTACCCCACATAGGAAAGATACTTATTCTGGGTTCTGAATTTGGTTTCCAGCTTCTGGATATATTTTTGAACCCTTCTTTTCCAGAATACTCCTGGCTGATCTATTCCACTGTAAAAAGTTTTCTGTCGTCAATTCATGTCCATTCAGCATACTGAGCGCAGTTGTATCAATTAATACGGCTCTCCACTCTTCCATCAGGTCACTCGCCAGTGTTGGGTGTTTTTCCCTGTCTTTGTGCATTACGCCAAAATACGGATTTAGTCCTTTTCCTTCGATTTTTCCATAAATTTCATTCAGAATAATGGAATATCCGAGGCTGATCATAGAGTTGAACGGATCCATCGGCGGACGTCGGGACCTTCCTTCAAATGCAAATTCCGGTTCGATAAGCTGTCCTAATACCTGAAAAGTATTTTCTGGCAGCAGTTCCCTCATACCCCATAAGCTGTTCAATACTTCCTGCATTCTGTACTTTTTTCGCACATATACTGCATTTCATCAACTGCCCGCCCAACATCTGCGTGGCTTGACCTCGCATATCTTCTTAAAATTACAACCTGATTTTCGGATTTTTGGGCATCAATAATCTTTTTTTGGAAAAAATGCAAGCTTAAACTTTTTCCATTTTTTCCAAGATCCGCCTGTTTTCTCTGCCTTTGTACATTGACATGTGTCGTTGAAATCAGGCGGCCGTAATAGGCTCCATAGGTAGAGTAAAAGATGATATTTACTCCACGTTTCAAACATTCCGCCAAGCATTGCGTTGTCACCTGAACATTACCAAAAACTTCTATCACTTCCAATGTCTCCGCTGGAATACTCCTTAGCATTCCATCCTTGTACTTCACCTGAAATCGATTCTCAGCGACTCCGATGCTAGCTCCTTGTTCACAAACATATAGGTAGCTCATGCACTTCCCTCCCTTTGCATTTTTCACTCTATCCCACTCCATACTGTTTTCTGCCCCTAGCGGGGTATCTACTTTTCTACCTCATTCACCAAAACCAATGGCGAGGCAGGCAGCAAAAGCCTATGGGAAATTCTCGTCCCCTATCGGAGCATCTTCTTTTTTTCATATGTAATGAAAGCACTTGGTGATAAGTTCGTAGAACCGTTTTCGTCCCCTATCGGGGAATCTACTTTCTCTACAGACAAGCCAAAAATGCAAAAAAAGATTCGATAATTTTGTTTTCGTCCCCTATCGGGGAATCTACTTTCTCTACAGAGATGAATAGCTTTTACAATACGATAATTTTAGTTTTCGTCCCCTATCGGGGAATCTACTTTCTCTACTCATGGCAAAATATCAGCGTGTTAAAAAGTGCA
>ENA-OQHD01000277-OQHD01000277.1-human-gut-metagenome-genome-assembly--contig:-NODE-277-length-20740-cov-3.282492_pt1 | contig 20740 bp, 21 predicted proteins | sample MGYA00242560_ERZ504711 | MGnify/ENA primary metagenome ERZ504711 (study PRJEB26092, sample SAMD00036198) | human gut metagenome | host: Homo sapiens | study: EMG produced TPA metagenomics assembly of...
ATCAGGTGGATTTCATCTTTGATTTCCAACAGCCGTTCCGGTGTTCCGGTGGGGGATGCCGCCTGCACAATGTCGAGAGATAGGGTGTCGTTGCGTTTGCAGCGCCACATATCTATACAGATGTTGTGCGTCAACGTCATGGCAAATGCTTCGATGCTCCGGTATTGCTCCAGTTCAAGCCTTTTGGTTCCATAGCTTGAGCAGTACCTCCTGGACGGCATCTTCTGCATCCTCCGGTTCGTCGGTCAACTTCCGTGCATAGTTCAACAGCTTGGCACGGAGTGGAAGAACGGTTATTTTGGAATTCTTTGAGTTCCATTTACACAGATAAGACGAATGGGAAATTACAAACGTGACATTGTAAAGTGAAAAAGGTTGGAATAAAAAATGGGACTTACTAACATTAGCAGTCCCTTTTACTTCACATTACTATAAAAGTATAGGATTATTTCTTGAAATAGCGGTTGTACAGACCTTCGAAACCTTTACCGTGACGGGCTTCGTCCTTAGCCATTTCGTGAACGGTGTCATGGATAGCGTCGAGGTTCAATGCTTTGGCACGGGTAGCGATACGCTTCTTGTCTTCGCATGCACCTGATTCTGCGTTCATTCTCTTTTCGAGGTTTGTCTTGGTGTCCCATACGCAGTCGCCCAGCAGTTCGGCAAACTTGGAAGCGTGTTCTGCTTCTTCCCAAGCGTAACGCTTGAAAGCTTCTGCAACTTCGGGATAACCTTCACGGTCTGCCTGGCGGCTCATTGCCAAGTACATACCAACTTCTGTACATTCGCCCATGAAGTGGTTGTTTAGGTCCTTAATCATTTCGTCGTCGCAACCTTTGGCTACGCCGATTACGTGTTCGTCGGCAAATACCAGCGGGCCGTCAGCTGTTGCTTCTTCAACTTCTACGAACTTGCTTGCAGGAGCTTTACACAATGGGCACTTTTCGGGAGCTGCATCTCCTTCGTATACGTAACCGCATACAGTACATCTAAATTTTTTCATTTTCTCTCAGATTTTAATTAGTTGAATTAGTTATTCTTTGTTGTTCTTAAACGTTCTTCTTCTATGCAATGTTTACAGATTCCTTTATAATAGTAGTGGATTTCCTGCACATCGTGCCCGTCCATATCCATGTCGACCACTTTCTTGATGTTGTTATTGCACATCAAGTCATAAATCTTTCCGCAACGCTTGCACAAGAAATGACCGTGCGGGCTGGTATCGGCATCATAACATGTGTTACGCTCGTCGATAGTCAGGGTTTGTGCGGCACCTTGCTCGCTCAGTAGTTTCAAGGTATTGTATACCGTTGTTTTAGACAGTGTCGGTATGGAGGGAGACAGTGCCGTATAGATTTCATCCACCGTGGGATGCGTACGATGCTCTATCAAGTAATTCATGATGGCTATGCGCTGTACTGAAGGCTTGATATTATGATTCTGCAATCGTTTTACTACATCCATATAATCTAAAGTTTCAAACTTGTAATTATTACATTTTTAATTCACTTGCAAAGATAGGAAGTTCCTATAATTCTCCAAAAGATTTTTGGAAAATTTTTAGTTGCGGTCATTAAAATTGTTTATATATGTTCCTCTTCTTGTAGGTAGGTTGCCGTATTTTTTGTCATAAAAAGCGAAGGTCAGGATGCACCCGGGTTTTTAGTCAGTTTCTCGTGCCGATATAGATAAAACGTTTTTCCCTTATCTCTCTTAATCAGAATTTTGCCGTATCTTTGCACCGAATAAATAATATAGCATCCTTATGAATTACGGATATGTAAAAGTAGCGGCGGCTGTGCCCCGTGTCAAGGTGGCTGACTGTAAGTTCAATGCCTCAGAGATTGGAAAAAAGAGATTATTATAGCCGATGGGAAAGGTGTGCAAATCATTGCTTTTCCGGAGTTGTGCATTACCGGATATACTTGTGGCGACCTCTTTGCCCAGCAACTTCTGCTCGAAGAGGCGGAAATGGGGCTGATACAGATTCTGAACAATACGCGCCAGATGGATATCATTTCGATATTGGGCATGCCCGTTGCACTGAACGGTGTGTTGCTGAATGCGGCGGTTGTCATTCAGAAGGGGAGAGTGCTGGGCGTTGTCCCGAAGACTTATCTTCCCAATTATAAGGAGTTTTATGAGAAGCGCTGGTTTACTTCCGCATGTGATGTGGCAGAAAACAGTGTGCGCCTTTGCGGGCAGATTATTCCGATGGGGAGAGACCTGCTGTTCGAAACGGCAGATACCACTTTCGGAGTGGAGATATGCGAAGATTTGTGGGCACCCATACCGCCCAGTTCCACGCTGGCACTGCAAGGTGCGGAAATCTTGTTCAATCTTTCGGCCGACAATGAAGGTATCGGCAAGCACAATTATCTGCGCTCGCTTATCAGCCAGCAGTCGGCACGGTGCATTGCCGGTTATGTATTCAGCTCATGCGGTTTCGGAGAATCCACTACGGATGTGGTGTTTGCCGGCAACGGACTGATTTATGAGAACGGGACTCTGCTGGCGGCAAACGAACGCTTCTCTTTCGAAGGGCAGGTGGTCATCAGTGAAATTGATGTGGAACACTTGCGTACGGAGCGCCGGGTGAATACGACCTTCGCGGCTTGCCATGCAAATTGTGTTTCGGCCCTTCCGGTACGAATCTCTACGGAGTATGTCAACAGCAGGGATTTGAACCTGACACGTACTTTTGAACCGCATCCATTTGTTCCGCAGGGGATAGCGTTGGACGAACGCTGTGAGGAGGTATTCTCCATCCAGGTGTCCGGACTGGCGCAACGTCTGGTGCATACTAAAGCGAAGAGTGCCGTTATCGGCATTTCGGGTGGACTGGATTCTACGCTGGCGCTGCTGGTTTGCGTAAAGACTTTCGATAAGTTGGGATGGTCCCGCCAGGGTATTGTCGGTGTCACCATGCCGGGATTCGGAACGACCGACCGTACTTACACGAATGCCATCGACCTGATGAACTCCCTCGGTGTGACTGTCCGCGAAGTCAGTATCAAGGAGGCCTGCATACAGCATTTCAAAGACATAGACCATGATGTCCATGTGCACGACGTGGTTTACGAGAATGCGCAGGCACGGGAGCGTACCCAAATCTTGATGGATATTGCCAACCAGACCTGGGGAATGGTTATCGGTACGGGCGACCTTTCGGAACTTGCTTTAGGATGGGCCACTTACAACGGCGATCACATGTCGATGTACGGTGTGAATGCCAGCGTCCCCAAGACTCTGGTGAAGCACTTGGTGAAATGGGTGGCAGAGCATGATATGGACGATGCTTCACGTGCTACCTTGCTCGATATTGTGGATACTCCCATCAGCCCGGAACTGATTCCGGCAGATGAGAACGGTAATATCCAGCAGATTACCGAGGATTTGGTGGGGCCGTATGAGCTTCACGACTTCTTCCTTTATTACTTCCTGCGCTGCGGTTTCCGTCCTTCCAAGATATTTTTCCCTGGGCAGCACACACATTCAAGGGGATGTATGATGAAGAAACCATCAAAAAAGTGGTTGCAGACTTTCTGCCGTCGTTTCTTCAACCAGCAGTTCAAGCGTTCCTGTTTGCCGGATGGTCCGAAGGTGGGCAGTATCTCTCTGAGTCCGCGCGGTGATTGGAGAATGCCGAGCGATGCTTCGTCGGAGATGTGGCTAAGGGAGGTGGAAGGACTCTAATTCTTTACTTCGGGTATGCCGTAATATCGATATGGGTATTTGATGACTGCATCTTGTTTGCATTCTTGCTGCATGTATTTTGCAGTGCGACTGCAAACGTGTTGCAGTATCACTGCATAACTGTTGCAGTCGTACTGCATATCGGTGTGCAGTGCCACTGCAACGGCTTTGCAGTGGCACTGCAAAATGTATGCAGGATTTTGCAGTAATAAGCTGCTGATTGATAACTAGTTGTAAAAGTAGGGATATGCTGCGTGTATGGAAAAGTGCAGCTTAGTTTCGTTTCCCGTAGTATCGTTTGTAGATTTTCTTGTATTCTTTTCCCTTTTTGAAACTATCCAGCCATGTGTTGAGGCTGTCCAGCAGGATAGGGGACTGTTTGCTTACCCCCCAGGAATAGAATTGCGTGAAGCTGATGGCGGTATTGATGTCTATTTGAGGAATGCTGTCGGCTGCGGTACGGGCAATGCTTTCGTCGCATACGGCATAGTCGATGTCTCCATGGGCTACCAAGGCAATCAGTTGTTCGGAACCGTACTTCTCTATTTCCTCAACGTAGATGGTGTCGCCTATCTCATTTCCCAGGTTGCGGATGCGTAGTATGGAAGGGGAGCCTTTCACTACGTGCAGTGTCTTTCCAGCCAGGTCCAGTTGGCTTTTGATGAATAATGACGAGTCGGAAATATTCTCAAGCTTGCGTTGCACCAGCACTTGCTTGTTCAGCACAATAGGGGTGGTAAGCAGCAAGGAGTCTTTCAGCTCACTGGTGGCGAGGATGCCGTAGGCAATCACGTCATATTGCCCGTCGGCCAGGCCTTCCAGCCGCTTGTTGAAGCTCATTTCCGGTGATATGGCCGCTTGCAGCCCGTGGTCGCGTGCAAAAAGCTTCTATCAGCTCGTAGTGGAAACCGGACAAGGTGTCATCATCCACATAGAAACTGATGGAGTTGTATTCCGTCGAAGCATGTATGATGCCTTCGGCAGCTATCTCGGCATAATCGCGCGGATGACCTTTCGGTTTCTCTTCTTTCTTGATGAGATAGTGGGCAATGAGAGCCGCTGCAATTCCCAGAAGTGCGTATTTGAGCAGTCTGCTTTTCGTCATACAGTCATCTGTTAGTCATAGAAATTCCATGAGACGCCAATTTTGAACAAGCGCGGATTGATGGGGTAGTGCGGCACCAGGAAGGAATTGGCGCTTCCCATACCCGCGTTGACGTGATACATCATGGCAAAGATACGCGTCCGCTTCAAGTGCAGGTTGGCATATACGTTTACGATGGGGTAACCGCCTATTTCCACCAAATCGTCCGTAGGTTGCAGATGGAACTGCTGGACGCCGGGTGCATAGGCAGGTGCGTTGTACTTGGTGAAGTAACGGACATCGGCACCCAACTGAACGGTCAGCACCTTCTTGGCGAGTTTAGCCAGTATATAGAAGTTATGGTAGAGCGAGAGTTGGGGCAATGGAAGTACTGTTTCATTGCTCGTCTTCTGCCAGGTCACCTCATTGTCCAGGTGGAAGACACCGAGGCGGAAGTCTTGTTTCAGTGTGGCGGACAGCACTTGTATGTTGCCTCCGTTCTGTTCGGGCAGGGCGCTTTGGTTGAAGTAGGTGTAGTTCTTGATATTCTCTACGCCGGCACGGAGATTGGTTCCCCAACGGGAAATGTTCAGCTCGCCTTCCACACGCGTACGGAATTCCTTGTCCATGTTGTCGTTGTCCCAGTTGTAGTGGTTGGAGTGGTAATGGCGCATGTAGAAGGAAGGAAGCGTGTTGCTCACATAACCGCGGGCGTAGAAGTTCACCGTATCTTTCCATAGACGGAAGTTCAGGTCCAGATTGGCGTTGACGCGGAACTGCCCGATGGCTTTGTCTACCAACCCCACTTCACCGTTTACGTTGTAGTGCAGCAGTTTGCCTTCGCGCTTGGCGAGTTCGCCACCCAGGAAGATTTCCTGCTCGGTGTAGCGGATGCGGCGCATGTCGGTAAGTGTGTCCGTATTCATCAGGTCGTACCGGCTGAACTTGTGGGAGATATAAGCCGTAAGTCCGGCTTTGGCGTATTTGTTGAAACCTTCCAGCAAGGCTATTCCGAACACGTTCTTTACACTGAATGCCGTGGTGGAGTCGTTGCTGTAATTCTTGTAAAGCTTGTAGTCTTCCGGGAAGAATCCTTCGGGCTCGCTTCCCGAACGGAATTGGTGTCGCGACCGCTCTACTTTCAAGGTATGGATAAAGCTGGTGACGGGGACGAACTCTTCTTCGAAAAGTGAGTCGTTGTCTGCGGTAGAAACAGACGGCAGGCTGTCATTGGCAGCTGCAAGTGTGCTGACCGATTTTGATGCTATGCTGTCGTTTGGCAATGCTATGTCGTTGTTCGAAGCGGATATTTCGGCTTCAGAGGACGGGGAGGATGAGGCTTTGGGTGCGGATACCGTCGGTTTGCCTTCTTGTGTGTTCCGTACTCTCCGCGTAAAACCAAGACGATAGCGCTGTGTCAGATAGATATAAAAATCCTTGTTACGGTTGGAACTCTGTTCCAATTTGACCGGAATAGTGGTGGACTCGTACTCTTTCTTTCCTCCGGACATGTTTTCGGGACGGGTGATGTATTGGTCGTCTGCAATACCGCCGTTCTCGTTCATCTTCAGGAAAAAGTTGTTGTAGACTGCTTGTACCTGGTATTTCTCGCCGATATAGCTACCGAACAGACCTGCATTGAAGTGCGAGGTGGACTGGTTCTGGTAATAACCGCGTCCGTACAGATAGTCGATGTTAAAGCCAAATGCCAACTGCTTGTTGACGTTGACGGAGAAGTAGGACTTGAAGCGTTCTTCACCGTTCACTTTGCTGCCGGCTTTGTAGTAGGTAAGATTGGTGTAAGGCACGTTGCTGTTGGTGAAAAGCACCTGGTCGGGACGTGTGAAAAAACTGGAGAAGGGAGCCATGAAGATGGTAGGTTCGCTTTCCTCCCGTTCGAAGAACAGACGTGAGAGGCGTGGAGAACCTAAATTTCCCAAGTAGTTGTAATGGCCGAACATTCCTTCCACCAGATTGGTGCTCTGGAAGTTGAGGCTGGCTGTATCGGCAGGTATGATGGTACGGTTGCCTAGTGTCTCACTTAGTTTCCACATGTAAAGCTTTGGCGGAAGACTTTGAATCTCAGTATTGGTACTGTCTTCCAGATTGTCCGGCTGGGTATTCGGGTCAATCTGGTTACCGAACCGGTCGCGATTGTTCATTGGGTTTAAGGTGTTTTGCGCCATAGCCCCCCGATATCCCTATAACGGACAGAAATATATATGTCAGTACAATTCGTCTCATAATTAGGCGCAAAGATACAATAAAAAATTATTTGCTTACTGAATTCAGCCTTTTTTGCTTCTTTTAAAATGTCTTGTTTTCTGTTTTGCCCTATACTGCTTCCGGTTCTCTGCCCTTGAATCCATGCTTTGGGGGCTTGAAATGAAATAAGCCCTTGCAATAAATCAATATCACAAGGGCTTATCCGCTTTCCTTTATCTCTTATTCTGGCGTAAAGTTTCTCCTCTTATGGGGGAGTGGCTTTACACAGCCTTTCATTTCATTTCCTGAATAAGTTCCATTCCTTTCTTGATAGCTTCTTCGTTCATCGGTATCAAGTGATGGTGGCGTTCGGGCAGTGTCTTCTTCAATCCTCTGAGTACACTGTCCAGTGTAACCATCGGCTTGATTTTCAATAATCCACCCAATACAATCATGTTGAATGCCTTGGCGTTGTTCATTTCATTGGCGGCATCCATGGCGTTGATGCGGTAAACGTGGATGTCCTTACGCGTCGGCGGGTTGATGATGCCGTAACCGTCGTAGATAAGTACGCCTCCGGGTTTTACCTTGCTTTCGAATTTCTCCAGTGACGGCTGGTTCAGGATGATGGCGGCATCGTACTTGCTTAAGATGGGTGAGGATATTTTCTCGTCACTTACGATGACTGTTACGTTGGCTGTACCACCACGTTGTTCCGGTCCGTAAGCCGGCATCCAAGTCACCTCTTTGCCTTCCATCAATCCGGAATATGCCAAAATCTTTCCCATGGACAATACACCTTGTCCACCGAAGCCTGCTATAATGATTTCTTCTTTCATTGTTCTTCTGTCTTTAGCATGATTATTTATCTTTCAGGTCGCCCAGCGGATAGAAGGGGTGAACATGTTCTCTACCATCCATTCATTGGATTTCGCAGGAGACATCTTCCAGCCGGAGTTACAGGTGGAAACGATTTCCACAAGGTTGGAACCTTTGCCTGCCATAGAGTTCTCGAATGCTTTGCGGATAGCCTTTTTGGCTTTGCGGATGGCGGGAACGGACTGTACGCTTTGGCGTGTCACGTAAGCGGTTCCTTCCAATTGTGCAGCAATATCGGCCATCTTCAGCGGATAGCCGTGCAGATGCACGTCACGTCCGTAAGGGCTGGTCGATGTCTTCATGCCTACAAGGGTAGTGGGAGCCATTTGTCCCCCGGTCATACCATAGATGGCATTGTTGATGAAGATGATGGTGATGTTTTCGCCGCGGTTCAAGGCGTGGATGGTTTCGGCAGTACCGATACAAGCCAGGTCGCCGTCTCCTTGGTAAGTGAACACCAGGCGGTCTGGCCAAAGGCGCTTGATGGCAGTGGCAAGTGCGGGCGCACGTCCATGGGCGGCTTCCTGCCAGTCGATGTCTATATAATTATAGATGAACACGGCACATCCCACGGGGGAGATGCCTATTGCTTTGTCTTCCAGTCCCATTTCTTCGATAACTTCGGCTACGAGTTTATGAACTACGCCGTGACTGCATTCCCGGGCAGTAGTGCATGGGATTGTCGTTCATCAGAGTCGGTTTCTTGGCAACCAGATTCTCGGGCTTTATAATATCTTCTTTTGTCATAATCACTTCTCCTATCTGTTGGTGAACCGTATGGAAAAACTCCATCAACTTGACGAATATCGCCGCGCCGCAGACGTAGATGAACAGCTTGAAGTCATCTTTTGCAGCAAAATATATAATGATAGCTGCCAGGGCAAGTACCATGAAGAGAATGTTCAGTACGTTTCTTATTTTATCAGGATTCATTTCTTAATCAGTTTTTCTTTCAATGCATCTACTATCTCATCCGGATCGGGAACAATGCCGCCGAGGCGTCCGAAATGTTCCACTTTCACTTTACCGTTCACGGCAAGGCGGACATCTTCCACCATCTGTCCGGCATTCAATTCTGTAACGAGCATACCTTTCACCTTGTCGGCATACGCGGCAATGACTTTGGTCGGGAACGGCCACAACGTGATGGGGCGGAGCATACCTACCTTTATTCCTTCTTCGCGTGCCAGCTCCATTGCTTTCTGTCCGATGCGTGCCATAGAGCCGAAGGCTACAATCAGGTAGTCGGCATCATCGCAATGAATTTCCTCGAAGCGAACCTCATTCTCTTCTATCTGCTTGTATTTGGCCTGGAAACGGATGTTGTTCTTTTCCATTTCTTCCGGTTTCAGTTCCAATGAGGTGATGACGTTGGGTTTGCGGCCATTGGTTCTGCCGGTAGTGGCCCATGGGCATTGTTCGATGACTTCCGCATCGGTGCGGCGTGGCTTTTGTACCGGGAGCACCACTTTTTTCCATCATCTGGCCGATGACACCGTCGGCAAGGATGATTGCCGGATTACGGTATTTGAAGGCAAGTTCGAATGCCAGTCCTACGAAATCTGCCATTTCTTGTACGGAAGCCGGAGCAAGGGCAATCAGACGATAGTCACCGTGGCCGCCTCCTTTTACTGTCTGGAAATAGTCGGCCTGGCTCGGTTGGATGGTTCCCAGACCGGGACCGCCGCGCATAACGTTTACAATCAAGCAAGGCAGCTCGGCACCTGCCAGATAAGAGATACCTTCCTGCTTTAGGCTGACACCGGGGCTGGAGGAGGAGGTCATGACCATTTTACCACTTCCGGCACCGCCGTACACCATATTGATAGCTGCCACTTCACTTTCTGCCTGAAGAACCACCATGCCGGTCGTCTCCCAGGGTTTCAGTTCGGCAAGAGTTTCCAATACCTCCGATTGCGGAGTAATGGGATATCCGAAGTAACCGTCTGCACCGCAACGGATGGCTGCGTGGGCGATGGCTTCGTTTCCTTTCATTAATACAACTTCTTCTGCCATATTCTACTGATTTACAGATTTATTCTACTTTTATTTATATACTGAGATACATCCGTCCGGACATACTGTGGCGCACGAGGCGCAGCCGTTACAAGTATCTTCCAATATTTGGTGGGCATAGTTATACCCTTTCACATTCACCTCCTTGGTGAGGGCTATTACGTTGAGCGGACACGCTACCACACACAAGTTGCAGCCTTTGCAACGTTCGGTGTCTACTACGATTGCTCCTTTGACTTTTTGCCATAATTTACGTTCTTTATTTATTGATTGTACATATCCTTGTTGTAGAAGTTCAGGATGTCCATAGCCATTTGATAGGCATGTTGTGCCGGGCTTTCGGGGTTCAGGTCGATGGCATACTGATAGTTGTTCAGTGCTTGTTGCCAGTTGCCTTGTTTCCGATAGGCATTTCCCCGCAGGTAGTAAGCTTCGTCTTTGCCGGGAAAGTCTGTTTGCAGTATTTCGTCAAGCTGCTGGATGGCTTGCTCTACATTTCCCTGGTTGATAAGCTCCTTTTATGGTATTCAGTCGTTCCATATCTCAAAAAATATCCGGGTTATCGAACCACAAAGATAGCTTTTTATTTGAAGACAATGAGCATCTTCACTGTGAAAAATAAGGAAAAAGGGGCAAATAAAAAGCCCGAAGTTTCTCACGATTCTATCAGAATGTCAGAGCTTCGGGCGGATATCATAAAGAAGGTGATTCTATTGCTTTACAAGTGTACCGGTATCTTGTCCACTCTTCGTTGGTGGCGTCCGCCTTCGAATGGTGTACTGAAGAATTCCCTCATAATCATGTCGGCTTCTTCGGTACTGATGAATCGCCCTGGCATGACAAGCACATTGGCATCATTGTGCTGGCGTGCCAAATGGGCTATTTCTGCCGTCCAGCAGAGGGCTGCGCGGATACCCTGATGCTTGTTCAGCGTTATGCTGATACCTTCACCGCTTCCGCAGATGGCAATTCCCGGATAGCACTCTCCGGCTTCAACGGCCAGTGCCAAAGGATGTGCAAAGTCGGGATAGTCGCAACTCTCGGTTGAGTAGGTCCCGAAGTCCTTGTAAGCCCAGCCTTTGGCTTCCAACCAGCCGCGAACATATTCCTTCAATTCGAAGCCTGCATGGTCGGAACAGATTCCTATTGTTTTCATGATGGTCAGTTAATATACCAATGTGCCAATGTGCTGATGCCTGCAGCTTGTAGGGCGCGGGCAATCAGCACATCAGCACATTGGATAATGATTATAACATTGCTTTTACTTGTTTGTAAACGTTCTCTGCGGTGAAACCGAGCTTTTCGTCCAGCACTTTATAAGGTGCCGAGAATCCGAATGATTCCAATCCCCATACTTTACCGCGGGGACCTACCAGCCCTTGCAGTGTGACGGGCAGACCGGCTGTCAGGCCGAATACCTTGGCACCACACGGGATAATGCCTTCTTGATATCCCGGAGCTTGGCTACGGAACAGACCTTCGGAAGGAACGGACACGATACGCACCTTGATGCCATCCTTGCGCAGCAATTCAGTACCGGCTACCAATGTGGCAACTTCCGAGCCTGAAGCAACGAGGATTATATTTGGATTTTCATCGGAGCCGGCTACAATATAAGCGCCTTTGGCAGCTTGTTCGTAATCGTTGCCTTCGGGCAGGTTGGCGATGTTCTGGCGGGAGAAAATCAAACCGGTTGGGGTTGTGGTATTTTCCATTGCCAGTTTCCATGCCACAGTTGTTTCTTCTGCATCTGCCGGGCGGAGTACCAACATGGAATTATGTCCCTTGTGGTTTTTCAGTTTTGCCATCAGGCGGATTTGGGTCTTCCTGCTCTACCGGTTCATGGGTAGGACCGTCTTCACCTACACGGAAGGCATCGTGTGTCCAGATGAACTTCACGGGAACTTCCATCAGGGCTGCCATACGTACGGCAGGTTTCATGTAGTCGGAGAATACGAAGAAAGTTCCGCAAGCGGGGATTACACCGCCATGCAGTGCCATACCGATACAGCAACATGCCATAGTCAGCTCGGCAACACCGGCCTGGAAGAATGCACCGCTGAAGTCACCTTTCTTGAAGGCATGTGTTTTCTTGAGGAATCCGTCTGTCTTGTCGGAATTGGAAAGGTCGGCAGAAGCAACAATCATATTTTCTACTTGAGTGGCGAGAGCACTGAGCACAGTGGCAGATGCTGCGCGGGTGGCAACGCCTGCTTTCTGTTCGATGGCGGCCCAATTCACTTCGGGAGCCTTGCCGGAGAAGAACATTTCCAGTTTGGCAGCCTTTTCCGGATTGGCTTTTGCCCATACGGCTTTGGCTGCATACTTTTCAGCCATGATTTTCTTCAGCTCAGTTGCACGCTTGGCATATAGTTCGGCCACTTCGGGGAAGATGACAAACGGATTTGTCGGGTCACCACCCAAATTCTTGATAGTGTTTATATAAGCGTCGCCGCCCAGAGGAGCACCGTGCGTGGCACAATCAGCTTCGTAGCTGCTGCCGTCTGCCTTGCGGGCACCTTTACCCATTACGGTATGGCCGATAATCAGCGTCGGACACTCTTTCTCAGCTTTGGCTTCGTTCAGTGCACCGCGGATGGCATCGGGATCGTTACCATTGATTTTAATGACTTTCCAGCCCCAAGCTTCGTATTTCTTGCCGGTATCTTCGATGGTCACATCCTTTGTCTCGGTAGAAAGCTGAATGTCGTTGGCATCATAGAACATGATGAGATTATCCAACCCTAATGCTCCGGCGATACGGCCTGAGCCTTGGGAGATTTCTTCCTGGATGCCACCGTCAGAAATATAAGCGTAGATGGTCTGTGGCATTACTTCTTCGAAACGTGCCTTCATGAACTTGGCTGCGATGGCTGCACCGACTGCAAATGTGTGTCCCTGGCCGAGCGGTCCGGAAGTGTTTTCGATGCCGCGCATGATGTCACGTTCGGGATGTCCCGGAGTAGGGCTTCCCCATTGGCGGAACTCTTTCAGTTCGTCCAGCGTGAACTTGCCGGTCAGGGCCAATGTAGAGTAAAGCATCGGTGACATGTGTCCCGGGTCGAGGAAGAAACGGTCACGACCTTCCCAAGCCGGATTTTCAGGGTCATATACCAGGAACTCTGAGAAGAGTACATTTACAAAGTCAGCACCACCCATGGCACCGCCCGGATGCCCGGAGTTGGCTTTCTCAACCATGGATGCAGCAAGGATACGGATATTGTCCGCCGCACGGTTCATAAGTTTGTTGTCGTTCATATTGAATCTAATTAATTTTGAATATTATCAATAGGTTATTTGGTCCTTGTAGGTTTTCCAAGGGCAAAGATAACTCTTTATGCGTTAATTCACAACACTCGAAGAGTGTCTTTTTTATCAGTATTACTGCCTTTTTGCTGCTAAAATGATACTAAACGTATTTAGCTGATTTTGTGCGGTGCACGGTAGTTTTACTGTAACTCAATAGTAACGATTGATTTGGCCGGAAGTTTAATCTTGAGAATATCTTTATTGATTTTTACCTCTTTGAACGGAACGGGTTTCACATTGTCGGGATTTTCAAATGAATTGTAGTCCGTCAGATTGGTGGAAGTCAATATTTCACCAACTGCTTTCTTGGCTTTCGTTCCAGACAGATTGATGGTCACTTCCTGTGCATTGTCTGCATCTACGTTGGACATGGAAATGTGTATCTTGCCGTTTGGGTCTTTGGAGGCGGTAGCGCTGACCATTGGTATTCTGCGGTTGTCGCGTACATCCATCATGTCGCAGTTCAGCTCAAGAGGAATGTAGGTGGCATCCTGGTGTACATTGTACATTTTGAATACATAATAAGTGGGGGTGAGTACCATGGTTTTTTCCGCTGGTCAGAATCATGGATTGCAATACATTGACGATTTGGGCAATGTTTGCCATTTTCAGACGGTCGGTATATTTATGGAAGATGTCGAAGCTGAGGGAAGCGACAAAAGCATCACGCAATGTATTCTGTTGGTACAGATGTCCGGGATTGGTACCCGGTTCAGTGTCCCACCAGGTTCCCCATTCGTCAAGCATAAGAGCCACGTTCTTTTGAGGGTCGTATTCATCCATAATGGTGCAATGCTTCTTGATGACATCTTCTATTTCGCGGCATTTGCCCAGTGTCCAGTAATAGTCGTCTTTACTGAATTGGGTGGCGGCGCCTTTACTGCCGTTCCATCCGCTGACGGTATAGTAGTGCAAGGAAAGACCGTGCATACGGCCGCCTACGCGGTCCATCAGCACTTTGGTCCAGTTATAGTCGTAGTCGCTGGCACCGCTGGCTATCTTGAAAAGACTATTGCCGTCATAGTTGCGGCAGTAGGTGGAATAGCGGCGGTAGAGGTCGGCATAATATTCGGGACGCATGCTTCCACCGCAACCCCAGCTTTCGTTACCCACGCCGAGGTATTTTACTTTCCAGGCTTTGTCGCGACCGTTCTGGCGGCGCAGGCGTGCCATGGGGGAGTCTCCTTCGGAGGTCATGTATTCCACCCATTTGGCAAGTTCTTCTACGGTACCACTGCCTACGTTTCCACTGATATAGGGTTCACATCCCAGCATTTCGCAGAGATTGAGGAACTCATGGGTTCCGAAACTGTTGTCTTCGATAGTGCCTCCCCAGTTGTTGTTCACCATTTTGGGGCGGTTTTCTTTAGGGCCGATACCGTCCATCCAGTGGTATTCATCGGCAAAGCAGCCTCCCGGCCAGCGAAGGACGGGTACACGGAGCTCCTTCAGTGCATTGAATACGTCGGTGCGATAACCGTTGATGTTGGGAATATCGGAGTTTTCACCTACCCAAAGTCCACCATAGATACAAGTTCCCAAATGCTCTGCAAATTGGCCGTAGATTTCTTTGGGAATGATTTGCCCGCTCTGGTCTGTGTGTAAAGTGATAGTGGCACTTTTCTGTGCGAAGAGTGACAACGAGGTGGAGAGAAATATGCTACTGATAAATAACTTTGTGTTCATAGTTTTTTAAGTGTTATTAAATACTTAGTTCTTGAATCTTACTGCTGCTTCTTCGATGGGCAAACCAGCTTTATAGCTTTCGATGTAGGTGTTGAATCCGCTTACATCTTCGGCTGTCGGTGAGATTTCAATACCGGCATTTCCGGTGAATACATGCTTGTCCAGGAAGTCGGCAAGGGATTGGTCGTTTCCGTTGTTTGCAAGGTAGGAAGCGAGGAGGGCAATACCCCAGGCACCACCTTCGCCGGCTGTTTCCATAACGGAAATGGGTGAATTGATGGCAGCTGCCAGTATTCTCTGGCCTACTCCTTTGGTTTTGAAGAGTCCTCCGTGACCGGTGATTCTGTCTACTCTGATTTTCTCTTCATTGAAAAGGATGTCGTTGCCGATTTTGAGAACTCCCACTGAAGCATACAGATGGGTGCGCATGAAGTTGGCAAGGTTGAACTTGTCGTTTGCCGAACGTACAAACAGTGGACGTCCGGCTGCCAGTCCCGTTATAGGCTCGCCTGATATGTAGTTGTAAGAGATGAGGCCTCCGCAATCTGCATTGCCTGTCAGGGCGTGGTTATAGAGTTTTCCGTAGATTTCGTCCATATCTACGGGGATACCCATCAGTTCCTGGTATTCTTTGAAAATATTGATCCAGGCATTGAGGTCGGAAGTGCAGTTGTTGCAATGCACCATAGCTACGAGGCTTCCGTCGGGGGTGGTTACCATGTCAATCATTTCGTAGGGCTTGGACAATTCTTTTTCCAATACAATCATTGAGAAAGAGGAGGTGCCTGCCGATACGTTTCCAGTGCGCTGCTTTACGGCGTTGGTGGCAACCATGCCGGTTCCAGCGTCACCTTCGGGTGGACAGACGGGAATTCCTGCTTTCAGATGTCCCGATACGTCGAGGCGACTGGCTCCTTCGGGAGTAAGGAAGCCTGCGTTTTCACCGGCCGACAATACCTTCGGCAGAATATCCCGAAGTTTCCAGTCGTATCCTTTCGGAGCAATAAGTTTGTCGAACTTATCCACCATTTCAGAAGAATAGTTTTTGGTGATGGGATCGATGGGGAGCATACCGGAGGCATCTCCTATGCCCAGTACCTTTTGGCCGGTTATTTGCCAGTGGACAAAACCTGCAAGGGTGGTCAGGTAATTGATGGATGGAACGTGCTCTTCATTATCCAGGATGGCTTGGTAGAGGTGGGAGATGCTCCAACGCAGAGGGATGTTGTAGACAAATAGTTCGGATAGGGCTGCGGCAGCCTGGCTGGTATTAGTATTTCTCCAGGTACGGAAGGGTACAAGGATTTCTTCTTTTTCATTGAATGCCATATAGCCGTGCATCATGGCACTGACACCGATGGCTGCCAGGGTTTCTATCTCTGTATCGTAGAGGCTCTTTACATTGGTACGAAGGTCTGCGTAGCAATCCTGCAACCCATACCAGACAGCCTCGACGCTATATGTCCACAGTCCGTCGACTAACTGATTCTCCCAAGTATGGCTTCCCTGGGCGATGGGTTTGTTTTCCTGGTCAATCAAAACCGCCTTGATTCGTGTGGAACCGAGTTCTATACCAAGGATGGCCTTACCTGCCTCAATGGTTGATTTTGCATCTAATTTCATGGTATTAATGATAAATTACGGATTTATAGTACGATTATAAACTACGGATTACTGATTGCAAACTACTAGTTACGTTTGTGGTACGTGTAATTAGTAGTCCGCAATCGGTAATCTGTAATGATTATCAGCAAAGTGCCTTGTTCAGCATATAGTAGACTTCATTCATACGCAATTCCTTTTTTGAACTCGCTAATGGTGGTATTTTCATCGATAACCACCATTTCGATGCCGGCCATTTCGGCAAAGTCTTCCCAATATTCCACCGTCAAGTCGTAGGAGAAGCTGGTATGATGTGTACCTCCGGCCAGAATCCAGGCTGCAGCGCCCACCTCGAGGTTGGGCATTGGAATCCACAGTGCACTGGCAACGGGCAACTTGGGCAGAGGCTTGCTCTTGATGCATTCTACTTTGTTCACAATGAGGCGGAAGCGGTTGCCCAGGTCTACGATGGTAGCGGCTACACCTTCACCTTGCTTGCTGGTAAATACCAGGCGGGCTGTTTCGCTGTCGATACCGATGCTCAGACGGTGCACTTCCAGTTTCGGCTTCTGTTCGGCAATCAGTGGACAGACTTCCAACATATGTGCTTGCAGGATGGCGCTCTTTTCTCCGTCGAAGTTCAGCGTATAGTCTTCAAGGAAGGAGCACCCCTTCGGCATACCTTGACTCATCACCCAAGTGGTACGGTACAGTGCTGCAGTTTTCCAGTCGCCTTCGGCACCGAAGCCGTAACCTTCTGCCATCAGTCGCTGTGAGGCCAGTCCGGGGATTTGGTCAAAGTCGCCCAAATCGTTGAAGTTGGTGGTGAAGCCTTTGGCACCCGTGTCTTTCAGCACGCGGCGAATGGCGATTTCGGCCTTGGCGGAGTTCCATACTTTGGTGTAGGCTTCCGTACGTGCGTCTTCCAGTTCGGGAGCGTGGTCGTAGAGCTTGAAGTATTCTGCTACGAGTGCCTTCACGTCCTCGTCGCTGACAGCATTGTAGTATGTCATCACATCATTGATGGGATAGTAGTCCACATGATAGCCCAATACCTGTTCGGCGCTGACCTTGTCACCGTCTGTCACAGCCACGTTGTTCATCTGGTCGCCGAAGCGGATGATGAGCATATCCTGCGCATCAGCCCATGCGGCAGCTACGCGCATCCATGCGGCAATCTGGTTTTGGGCTTTTTCGTCCTGCCAGTGGCCTACTACCACTTTGCGGTTCTTTCGCATACGTGTCACAATGTGTCCGAACTCGCGGTCGCCGTGAGCCGATTGGTTCAGGTTCATAAAATCCATGTCCATCGTCTCCCAGGGAATTTCCTTGTTGAACTGTGTATGGAAGTGTAGTAATGGCTTCTTCAGTTCCTGCAAACCGTGAATCCACATTTTGGCAGGAGAGAAGGTGTGCATCCAGGTGATGACCCCGATACACTTTTCGTCGTTGTTGGCGGCCTTGAAGGCAGCAGTTACTTCTTTGGATGAATTGACCGTACCTTTATATACTACCTTTACGGGCAGTTTCCCGGAATCATTCAGACCTTTCACCATTTCATTGCTATGTGCGTCTACCGCGATAACTGCGTCACCTCCGTACAAGAGCTGTGCTCCGGTTACGAACCATACTTCATATTGTTCAAATGCGTTCATACAATTTATTTTTATAGTTTATATTTAAAGAATGATAGTTATTTCTGTCCATAATAAGCGTTAGGACCGTGCTTGCGGCTGAAATGCTTTTCTATCAGTAACGGATTCATGGTCAGATTGGGGTTCACGGCATAGGCTATACTTGCCATTTTTGCCACCTGCTCCATCACTACGGCATTATGTACCGCTTCGTGTGCGTCTTTTCCCCACGAGAAAGGACCGTGGTTCTTTACCAATACTCCGGGAGTATGTACCGGGTTCAGCCCCTCAAAGCGTTTTACGATGACATTTCCCGTTTCCAGTTCATACGCTCCTTCCACTTCCTCCTTCGTCATGTCTGCTGTGCAGGGTATGGCGTCGTGGAAGTAATCGGCATGTGTTGTCCCGATATTCGGTATGTCACATCCGGCTTGTGCCCAGGCTGTGGCGTAAGTAGAGTGCGTGTGCACCACACCGCCGATTTCGGGGAATGCTTTATAGAGAACCAGGTGGGTCGGCGTGTCTGAAGAGGGCTTTAACCGTCCTTCCACGACCTTGCCGTCAAGATTCACTACCACCATATCCTCTGCTTTCATTTCATCGTAACTCACCCCACTGGGCTTGATGACTACCAGACCAGATTCGCGGTCAATGCCCGATACATTGCCCCATGTGAAGATAACCAATCCGTGCTTCACCAGTTCAAGGTTAGCATGGAATACTTTGTCTTTCAGTGCTTCCAGCATATTATTTAAATTACTAATTACAAGTTGTTGAATATTAGGTTCTCAGAGCTTAAATTTCGGAGCTTTGCGGTATGCCTTCTCATTAAACTGATATAAAGCAGCTCCACGTTTGGACCCCGTTTTGTCTATTTTGTCAGCTTTTTTCTATATAGTCCATTTCTGCTATGCGTTTTCGGAAGTTCCGTTTGTCAATGCTCTCGCCGTATATAGCTTCGTATAAGCTTTGCAGTTGTGACAGCGTGAACAGTTTAGGTAGTAGATTAAAGCCGATTGGTTCGGTGGACGCTTTTTGTTGCATCAACTTCCGAGCTTTCTCCACCATTTGCGGATGATCAAAGATTAGCGCTGGCAGTTCATTGATATTTACCCAGAAAGCATTGTGTTGCTGTACGGATTCTTTGTCGTATTCGTTGATGTTGATGAGCGCATAGTAAACAATGGAGACTACGCGTTCTCCTGGGTCACGATCTATGGCTCCGAAAGCTTGGACTTGTTCCATATATACATCTTCCAGTCCGGTTAGTTCATTCAGGACTCGTTTGGCTGCATCATCCACGCTTTCGTCTTCCTGCACGAATCCACCCATCAGCGACCATTCGCCCATTGCCGGTTCGAAGTTACGCTTCAGCAACAGCAGGTTCAATTCTCCTTCATTGAAACCGAAAATAATGCAGTCGATACCTACATAAAGTTTCGGATTTGAACTATAGTAATTACTCATATCTTAATTTTTGTTTAAGGGGTATGCTGCATGGATATATATCATAGCAACATACCGATTTACCAGAAATACCAATAAAAAGCAGCAGTAATACCCAGGATGATAAGGGTATGAATGATATCCCATTTATTCCAACTCGCACGTGTAGCTGCTTTTTTGTTCAGGAGTTGAAGTTCCGAATACCAGCCCTTGAATCTTTTCAGCGCTTGGGGCAGCTGTAAACATGCTGACTGCGATAACCACTACGATGCAGAACAAGAACATCCATCCGCAGAAAAACAGCCAGTTCATATCATAGAACAGATACTTGAAGGTACTGCTTGACACATCTCCTACATTGCTGTAATATACTTTTGCCCCCAGACGGGTTAAACCGATAATCATTCCGGCAATCAGTCCCCACATACCGCCTTGTGCAGAGGTGCGTTTCCAGCAGATCCCCAAGAGGAAGGCTGCGGCAATGCCTGGTGCTAATACAGATTGTACATCTTGTAAGTAGGTGTAAAGTACATCGCCTACACTGCGCATAATGGGAATCCAGAGTATACCCAATATCACAATCGCAACAGTTGCCATCTGTCCAATTCCTACCAGCTTTTTTTCAGAAGTGTTCGGCTTGAAACGTTTGTAGAAGTCAATGGTGAAAAGCATAGCAGATGAGTTGAACAAAGATGCGAGAGAACTCATCAATGCTGCAAGAATACCGCAAACAACCAAACCTTTGACTCCTGCAGGAAGCAATTTTGCTACTAGAGTTGGGAAAGCAGCATCTGCATTGGCATTTCCGTTTGCCAGCATAGGTAGAAAACCTTCTCCCCCGGTTCCGAGATATTTTTGGTGTAATGCGAAAGCAATCATGCCTGGGATAAGGAATAAGAATACGGGTCAATAATTTCAGGTAAGCTCCGAAGATGGTACCGCGCCGTGCTTCCTTTTCATCTTCCGGAAAGTACGCGTGCACGATGAACTGGTCTGTACACCAATACCAGAATCCGATAATGGCTGAACCAATCAGTGCACCCAACCAAGGGAAGTTAGGGTCGTTATTACTGCGTATAAGTTACTGTCATTGTGTTGCCATAATCGTTCACTGTGACTGCACCGCAGATTCTCATCATCTCATCCCAGCCTCCAATTCTTTGAAGCCGAGTACAAGGATTAT